>LIDZ01000614.1_pt1 | contig 68535 bp, 59 predicted proteins | sample 644651 | NCBI WGS metagenome assembly LIDZ01 (sample SAMN03856242, study PRJNA289617) | food metagenome | isolation source: wine grapes on drying loft during traditional withering process | host: Vitis vinifera cv. Corvina | place: Italy: Gargagnago di S. Ambrogio di Valpolicella | collected 2014-01 | reverse complement strand
CATGCGAAAGCATGGGGCTTTTTTGTATGCGTTAAACGGCAAAAGCCGCCTCAAAAAGCCCCAATATTCCCCTCATCCAGCCCGTAATTACGCCAGAACAGCTCCCACACTCCCCGAAAATCCTCAAAATTACCCCCAGACGCTCCCGATATCCAGGTAAGAGATTCCTTAAACCCCCAAAACCAGACAAAAAAAGACGCCGTGCTGTCGCACGACGCCCTGTTCCGTTCCGTTCTCGCGGGATGCTTACCCTTTCCAACTGTGAAAACAACTTCAGCGCCAGGCTCCTTGTGGGGACAAAGCCACAAACGAAGTTCTATTTCGCCTCCGTCCGCGTCACCTTCATCTCAATATCGCCAAAATAATGCTGTTTAATCTTCAGCCAGGTGCCATCGGCCATGATCTTTGCCAGCCCTTCATTCAACATATGCTGCGTTTTCTCGTCCCCTTTGCGTACTCCGTAAGCTGAGCCGATGCTGTAAAGCAGATCGTCACGCACTTCCGGGCCGGTCAATGCAAAGTCTTGGCCTTCCGGTTTCTGCAGGAAGCCAAACGTAATGGCCACCGCCGGGCTTAAAGCGCCATCAAGCCGTCCCGCAGCCAAATCCTGATAAATCACATCCTGATCCGGATAGGTTTTGATCTCCACACCGTGGGGTGCCCAATATTTATTGGCGTACATTTCCTGAATTGAACCCTGCTGAACAGCAATAGCTTTACCCTGTAATGACTCTGCGGTTGGCTGCAAATTAGTGCCTTTACGCGCGACTAACTGAGAAGGGACATGATAAATAAAGTCACTGAAATCAATGGATTTCTTACGTTTAGTGGTCGCGCCAAGCGGTGAAATGAAATCCACTTTTTTCGCCATCAGCGAAGGGATCTCAGCATCAAAACTGCTGACAACATAGTCACACTTGACCGCAATCGCTTTACAGACAGCGTTGGTAATATCGATCTCAAAACCGGCAGGTTTGCCGTTCACATCGCGATATTGAAACGGCGGATAAGCCAGATCGGCCGCGACGCGTAAGGTTCCCTCGGCCGCCATGACGGAAGAGCAGCACAGGGCGAGCGTGGCCAGCGTCAGAGCACGGGATACGTTGATCATTGCTTCTCTCCATCGAGTAATTTTTGGGTATGCCACTGAGTAAATTCGTTTTTAACCGCCGCTAGCTGGGCTTGATCGTGGCAAAGGTCATACGCTGTCATTGCCAGCGCTTTCGCCGCCGTTAACATGGCGCTGAGTCCGACAGCCGATCCGGCCGCAGCGGCAAACTCAGGCGTATGGGGTGTGACGTCACCAATGCGCAGATAAGGGTGGATTGCTGCCGTGACCTGGCTGACGTTGCCAATATCTGAAGAGCCTACGCCGCCACTTTCCGGTGGGTCGTAACTTTCCACGCCAAGTAGCGCCAGGTTATCGGTAAAGTTAGCCGCCAGCGCCAGATTGTTATTTCGCTCGGCGTAAATCAGCCCCTCTTCGATCTCTACCCGTGCGCCGGTCATTTCAGCTGCGCCGTTAACTGCGGCATACACTTTTCGCCGGACTTCACTCAGACCACCCACCGTCGCCGCACGCAGGATAAATTTGGCTTCAGCATAAGCGGGCACGATGTTTGCCGCGCTGCCACCGTGAGTGATTATCCCATGTACACGCACATCATCGGTGAAGAACTGGCGTAATGCATTGATCGCATTGAAGGTATGGATCACCGCATCAAGTGCACTGATCCCTTGCTGCGGGGCCGAGGCCGCATGGGCTGGCTTGCCAAAGAATTTAAACGTGGAGTCATGACAGGCAAGGGCCCCGCGCAGTACCATATTTCGTTCTCTGGGATGGAACATCATCGCGGCATCGACATCATCAAAGACGCCTTTCTCCACCATGATGATCTTGCCGCCGCCATCTTCCTCGGCCGGTGTGCCAATCACTTCTATGCAGCCATTGAACTCAACATTTGCTGACTTCAGTGCCAGCGCGGCCGTAACCGAGGCGGTACCGATCAGGTTATGGCCGCAGGCATGACCAAGTTCGGGTAGTGCGTCATACTCCGCCAGAAAAGCGATAGTCGGGCCACCGGTGCCCTGTTTCCAGCTGGCGCGAAAAGCCGTTTCCAGTCCGCCGGTACCGGTTTCGATGCTAAAGCCAGCCTCGCGCAGTGGCTTAATCAATTCAGCCGCCGAGCGATGTTCTGCAAAGCTCAGTTCAGGATGCTGATGCAGACTCAGCGCCAGATCGTTCATTGCCGGGCTGAGTTGGTCAGCCGCATAAATAATTTTATCTTTCTGCGCGCTGTTGGTGCGTTCAGACATAGTGATTCCCCAATTAGGTGCAGTTAAATACAGAAAAACCAGTGCGTTATAATGGTATAGGCTTTTTTATGCGCAATTCCCAATTGTAGTTTTTTATGGCTTGCATCACTCTGCCAAAAATTATTTTATGGTTGCAGGCAACAAGGCGAATGGGTATGCGATGAACGAAAAAGACTGGTTAATCATCCGTACTGTCTGGCAGTACAAAAACATTACGCGCGCTGCGGAAGAGCTGTTTACCTCGCAGCCTGCGCTCAGTTACCGGCTGCGGCAGATCGAGCGCAAGCTGGCCATTCAGCTGTTTGAAACCGGCGGCAAAGGCCTTAACTTTACGGCGCAGGGACGTTATCTGGCGCAGCATGCAGAAACGGTGCTGGATGAACTTCAGCTCTTACGCTCTACCTTGCAAAGCCTGAACGGACCCCAGCAGGGCGAGCTGAAGATCGGCGTATCGAGCAATTTCGCCGCCTACCGGTTACCCGATTTGCTCGCCGAATTCAGCCAACAGCATCCGGGGATTAGCGTCAATCTGGTCAGCGGGCTCAGTGAGGAGATGTTCCTGAAGCTGCAGCGCGGCGACGTACATCTGGCGGTGGTCAAGGACGACTATGGCTGGAAGGAGGGCAAGAGGCTGATTGATGAGGATGACTATTATCTGATTAGCCGCCAGCCAATCGACCTGGCGCTACTACCGCACTTGCCGCAAATAAAGATCAGCCACGGTGGCCATATCACTAAACTCATTGAGCGTTGGTGGAATGCCAATTACTCGCTGGCGCCCCGTGTGGCGATGCAGGTCGATAAACTGGAAGTCTGTCTGGCGATGGTTGAGCGGGGGTTGGGTTATGCCATCGTCTCCAGCTATCAGCCGTTGGCGCCCACGCTTTGCCGCACGCCGATAGCGGTTGGCGGGGAGCCGGTTAAGAGCCGTACCTGGCTGCTGTATCGTCATGCCAGCACCGACGCGGCGGTGACGCTGCCCTTTGTCGACATGTTTGGCGATCGGAGATGAAACATTTTCAACTAAAGCATGAAGCCTCGACATTCAGCGGGCATCACGTTATCTTCGGGTGTCTGGATGTCTAAACGTATGTATGGATAAATGAGGAAGCAAGGTTATGCCAATCAGGGTACCCGATGAACTACCAGCAGTGAATTTTCTGCGTAACGAGAATGTCTTTGTGATGACCTCTACCCGGGCCAGCACGCAGGAAATCCGTCCGTTGAAAGTGCTGGTACTGAATCTGATGCCGAAAAAGATTGAGACAGAGAATCAGTTTCTCCGCCTGCTTTCCAACTCGCCGCTACAAATTGATATCCAGCTGCTGCGCATCGACAGCCGTGAAACCCGCAACACGCCCATGGAGCATCTGAATAACTTCTACTGCAACTTTGAAGACATTCAGCATGACAATTATGATGGCCTGATTGTCACCGGCGCACCGTTGGGGCTGGTTGATTTTAATGATGTGGCCTACTGGCCGCAGATCCAGCGCGTGCTTCACTGGGCGAAAGAGCACGTGACCTCGACGCTGTTTGTCTGCTGGGCGGTTCAGGCGGCATTAAACATCCTTTATGGCATTCCCAAGCAAACGCGCGAAACCAAGCTGTCAGGCGTTTACGACCACCAGATCCTGCATCCTCATGCATTATTAACCCGTGGCTTTGACGATACCTTCCTGGCGCCGCACTCGCGCTATGCAGATTTCCCTTCGCAATTGTTGCGGGATTATACCGATCTGGAAATTTTTGCTGAATCGGAACAAACCGGTGCCTATCTGTTTGCCAGTAAAGACAAGCGGCTGGCGTTTGTGACCGGGCATCCTGAGTATGATGCACTGACCTTGTCCGGCGAATTCCATCGCGACTTTGAAGCCGGACTGAACCCCGATATTCCGTATAATTATTTCCCGCAGAATAATCCTCAGCTCACGCCGCGCGCCAGCTGGCGTAGTCACGGTAACCTGCTGTTTTCTAACTGGCTGAACTATTACGTTTACCAGATCACACCGTTCGATCTGCGCCATATGAATCCCAGCCTGGAATAAACCGGCGAGTAGCAAAGAAAGGGTCAGTCTCTGAAAAAGACTGGCCCTTTTTTTATTGCCTGAAGTCTGCCACGCCTGCGCACGTCGACCGTTAATCTTCCACGACTTACCGCCTCAACACGCCTCGTAAATTGTTCAGTGAAACTCCATTCCTGGAATAACAAAACTTTAAACAACTATTTTTCAGTAAGTTAAATGCTATTGCGCAATAAAATGGAAATAGTTTTTGATTTTATAATTTAAAAAATTGTATGTTGATTTGCGGGTTAAAAATCACCCAATGACTAAACCGTCCTTCTGAGAATGCAACCAGACCGGGAGTGAAGAGATGACACAACAGGTTATCAGCACAGATTTGGCGTTCCAGCGCCCATCAGGCGCGTATGAAAGGCAAATCCTGACCGATACGGCAGTTGAATTCCTGACTGAACTGGTGACGCGCTTCACCCCGCGTCGCAATGAATTACTGAATGCCAGGAAGCAGCAGCAGCAGCGATATGATGCCGGTGAGTTGCCTGGATTTATTTCGGAAACGAATTCCATTAAGCAAAGCGAATGGAAAATTCGCGGCATACCCGCCGACCTGCTCAACCGCCGGGTCGAGATCACCGGTCCGGTTGAGCGCAAGATGGTAATCAATGCGCTGAATGCCAACGTGAACGTTTTTATGGCTGACTTCGAAGACTCGCTGGCACCTTCGTGGGACAAAGTGATCGACGGGCAGATCAACCTGCGGGATGCGGTTAACGGCACCATCAGTTACTGCAACGAAGCCGGGAAGATCTACCAGCTGAAGCCGGATCCTGCGGTGCTGGTGTGCCGGGTACGCGGCCTGCACCTGCCTGAGAAACATGTGACCTGGCGCGGTGACGCCATCCCCGGCAGCCTGTTTGATTTCGCCCTCTACTTTTTCCACAACGTGGATGCGTTGCTGGCCAAAGGCAGCGGTCCCTATTTTTACCTGCCAAAAACCCAGAGCTGGCAGGAAGCGGCCTGGTGGAGCGAGGTGTTCAGTTTTGCTGAGGATCGTTTCGATCTGCCACGCGGCACGATCAAGGCCACGCTGTTGATCGAAACGCTGCCCGCGGTCTTCCAGATGGACGAGATCCTTTTCGCCCTGCGCGATCATATCGTCGGCCTCAACTGCGGTCGCTGGGACTACATCTTCAGCTATATCAAAACGTTGAAAAATCACCCGGACCGGGTGTTGCCCGATCGCCAGTCGGTGACCATGGAAAAAGGCTTCCTCGATGCCTACTCACGGCTGCTGATCAGGACCTGTCACCGCCGGGGCGCGTTTGCGATGGGCGGGATGGCGGCGTTTATCCCGAGTAAAGATCGGGAGCGCAACCAGTGGGTGCTCAATCGGGTGAAGACCGATAAAGAGCGTGAGGCGACCAACGGCCACGACGGTACCTGGATTGCTCACCCTGGGCTGGCAGATACGGTCATGGCAGTGTTCAGTCAGGTGCTGGGCGACAAACCCAATCAGCTGGACGTGCTGCGGGACGATGATGAACCCATTACCGCTGAACAGCTGCTGGCGCCCTGTGCCGGTGAAAGGACCGAGGCCGGGATGCGCGCCAACATTCGCGTGGCCGTGCAGTACATCGAGGCGTGGATCTCCGGCAATGGCTGCGTGCCGGTGTACGGACTGATGGAAGACGCTGCGACGGCGGAAATTTCCCGCACCTCGATCTGGCAGTGGATCCGCCACGGCAAAACGCTGCAAAGCGGTGAGCAGGTGACCGAAGCGCTGTTCCGCCAGATGCTGGCCGAAGAGATGCTGGTGATCCAACAAGAGCTTGGTGACCAACGCTTCTCTCAGGGGCGCTTCTGTGAAGCCGCTGAACTGATGGAACGCATCACCACTGAACCCGAACTGGTGGAGTTCCTGACTCTGCCGGGCTACAGCTTACTTCACTGACCGACAGAGGATTTTGCTATGACATCTCGTACTCAACAGATCGAACAACTGACGCAATCCTGGAACGATGCCCGCTGGGAAGGCATCACCCGTCCTTACTCTGCGGAAGAAGTGGTGAGGCTACGCGGCTCGGTTAATCCGGCCTGCACCCTGGCACAGCTGGGAGCAGAAAAACTGTGGCATCTGCTGAACGGCGGGTCGAAGAAAGGCTATATCAACAGCCTGGGCGCGCTGACCGGCGGCCAGGCGCTGCAGCAGGCGAAAGCGGGGATCGAGGCGGTGTATCTCTCCGGCTGGCAGGTGGCGGCGGATGCTAACCTCGCCGGCAGCATGTATCCCGATCAGTCGCTCTATCCGGCCAACTCGGTGCCATCGGTGGTTGAACGCATCAACAATACCTTCCAGCGTGCCGATCAGATCCAGTGGGCCAACCAGATTGAACCTGGCGACGCACGTCATGTGGATTATTACCTGCCGATCGTTGCCGATGCGGAAGCGGGCTTTGGCGGCGTGCTCAATGCCTTTGAACTGATGAAGGCAATGATTCAGGCCGGGGCAGGTGGGGTGCATTTTGAGGATCAGCTGGCGTCGGTGAAAAAATGCGGCCATATGGGCGGCAAGGTGCTGGTGCCAACCCAGGAAGCGATTCAGAAGCTGGTTGCCGCAAGGCTGGCGGCGGATGTGATGGCGGTGCCAACGGTGCTGATTGCCCGCACTGACGCGGATGCCGCCGACCTGATCACTTCCGACTGCGATGAATATGACCGCGAATTTATCACCGGCGAGCGCACGCCGGAAGGCTTCTTTAAAACGCATGCCGGTATTGAGCAAGCGATCAGTCGCGGGCTGGCTTACGCGCCCTATGCCGATGTGCTGTGGTGCGAAACCTCGACGCCGGATTTGTCGCTGGCGAAACGCTTTGCCGATGCTATTCATGCCCGTTTCCCCGGCAAGCTGCTGGCCTATAACTGCTCACCTTCGTTTAACTGGAAGAAGAACCTTGATGACAACACCATCGCGCATTTCCAGCAGTCGCTGAGTGAAATGGGTTACCGCTTCCAGTTTATTACCCTGGCCGGCATCCACAGCATGTGGTTCAACATGTTCGACCTTGCCCGCAGCTATGCCGAAGGGGAAGGGATGCGCCATTACGTGGAAAAAGTGCAGCAGCCGGAGTTTGCCGCGCGGGAGCAGGGCTACACCTTCTCCTCCCATCAGCAGGAAGTTGGAACCGGTTATTTTGACAGCGTCACCAATATCATCCAGGGCGGCGTCTCATCGGTGACCGCGCTGACCGGTTCAACGGAAGAACAGCAGTTCTGATCAGATCAACGGGGGCCCCATGACACAACGAGAAACGCTGATCGCACACACCATCCTGCAGGGGTTTGATGCGCAGTATGGCCGGTTTCTGGAAGTGACTGCCGGGGCCCAGCACCGGTTTGAACAGGCCGACTGGCCCGCGGTACAGGCGGCAATGAAAGCCCGTATTCATCTGTACGATCGCCATGTGGGGCTGGTGGTGGAACAGTTGCGCTGCATTACCGGGGAGCAGGTGAATGACGACGCTTTTCTGTTGCGAGTAAAGGCGATTTACACCGACCTGCTACCGGACTATCCCCGTTTTGAAATCGCCGAAAGCTTCTTTAATTCCGTCTATTGCCGTCTGTTTGGGCATCAACTGCTGACGCCCGAGCGCCTGTTTATCTTCAGCTCACAGCCGGAGAGGCGCTTTCGCACCATTCCACGCCCGCTGGCGAAAACCTTCCACGCACACGGCGACTGGCAGACAATGCTGAGCCGCGTGCTGCACGATCTGCCGTTACGCCTGCCGTGGCAGGACAGCCAGCGGGATATCGGCTTTGTGATCGCTCATCTGCAGGAAAACTTCAGCGCGCAGCAGCTGGCGGACGCATCGCTTGAGGTAGCCAACGAGCTGTTCTATCGCAACAAAGCCGCCTGGCTGGTGGCAAAACTGCGTCTGGCGTCGGGCGTCTATGCCTTTCTTTTGCCGATCCACCGCAGCGATCGGGGTGAACTGTTTATTGATACCTGTCTGACGCGCAAGCGCGAAGCCAGCATCGTGTTCGGTTTTGCCCGCGCCTATTTTATGGTTTACGCGCCGCTACCGGCCGCGTTGGTGGAGTGGCTGCGCGAAATCCTGCCGGGAAAAACTACCGCCGAGCTGTATATGGCGATAGGTTGCCAGAAGCATGGCAAAACCGAGTGTTACCGCGAGTATTTGCAGTATCTGCGCGCGACTGAGGACGAATTTATCATTGCGCCTGGCGTACGGGGGCTGGTGATGCTGGTGTTCACCCTGCCAGGATATGATCGGGTATTTAAGGTGATCAAAGACCGCTTTGCGCCACAAAAAGAGGTGACGCCGGCGCGCGTCCGCGCGTGCTATCAGCTGGTCAAGGAACACGACCGCGTTGGGCGCATGGCGGATACGCAGGAGTTTGAAAACTTCGCCGTCGACAAGGCGCGAATCAGCCCGGCGCTGTTACAGGCGTTGCAGCAGGAGATCCCGGAAAAATTGCAGCAGCAGGGCGACAAGCTGGTGATCAGCCATTTGTACCTGGAACGCAAAATGACGCCGCTGAATCTGTGGCTGGAACAGGCGGATGTGCAGCAACGGCGGGAAGCGATTGAAGAGTATGGCAATGCGGTTAAACAGCTGGCCGCCGCCAATATTTTCCCCGGCGATATGCTCTTCAAGAACTTTGGCGTCACCCGTCACGGTCGGGTGGTGTTTTATGATTACGACGAGATCAGCTACATGACCGAGGTGAATTTCCGCCAGATCCCCGCGCCGCGCTATCCGGAGGATGAGCTAAGCCATGAGCCCTGGTACAGCGTGTCGCCTGAAGATGTTTTCCCGGAAGAGTTTCGCCACTACCTCTGTGCCGATCCGGCGATTGCGCGGCTGTTTGATGAGATGCATGGGGAATTATTTACCGCGGCATTCTGGCAAAACCTGCAGCAGCGTATTGGGGAAGGGCATATTGAGGATGTTTTTGCCTATCGTCGCCGGCAGCGATTCTGCCAGCGATACCCGCAGAGCCTGACCGAAAGCCAGGCTCTGCGCCAGAATCAGGCGGAGGCGCCTGCTACTGCTTCACGTGCCAGCGAGGTGATGCGATCGTAATCGCCGCTCTCCAGCGCGTCATTCGGCACTAGCCAGGAACCACCGATGCAATGCACGCTGTTCAGCGCCAGATAGTCACGGTAATTCGCCGGTGAAATGCCGCCAGTCGGGCAGAAGCGAACCTGAGGGAATGGACCAGCGATGGCCTGCAACGCTTTCACGCCGCCGTTGGCTTCCGCCGGGAAGAACTTAAACTCACGCAAACCCTGATCCATGCCCAGCATCAGCTCAGACACGGTGCTGATCCCTGGGATCAATGGGATCGAACCGGCATTAGCGGCCTTAAGAAGATCCCCGGTCAGGCCTGGGCTGATAGCGAACTGCGCGCCCGCTTCGGTCACCTCGCGCAGCTGCTGCGGGTTGATCACCGTACCGGCTCCAATGATCGCGTCCGGGACTTCTTTGGCAATGGCACGGATGGCGTCAAGGGCGCAGGCGGTACGCAGCGTCACTTCCAGCACGCGAACTCCGCCAGCGACCAGCGCTTTAGCCATCGGCACCGCGTGCTCCAGCTTATTGATCACGATGACCGGGACGACCGGACCTGAGGTCAGGATCTGCTCTGCACTGATTTTCCAGTTATTCATTATTCTGTTCTCCGTTAAAATTTGATGCAGCAGGCGCCCTGTTCGGCACCGGAAAGCTGACTACGCAACGCGCCAAATAATTCGCGCCCGGAGCCGATATGTTCAGCGCTTAAATCAGGCTGATAAGCGACGCGTTCATGCAGAACCTGCGGGTCAACCTGCAGTTCCAGCTCGCCAGTGCGGCCATTGACGCGAATGGTGTCACCGTTTTGCACTTTCGCCAGCAGACCGCCGGTATAGGCTTCAGGCGTCACATGGATGGCGGAAGGGACCTTGCCAGATGCGCCAGACAGGCGGCCATCGGTGACCAGCGCCACTTTGAAACCGCGATCCATCAACACGCCGAGCGGTGGCATCAGCTTATGCAACTCCGGCATGCCGTTGGCCTGCGGGCCCTGGAAACGCACCACCACCACGCAATCTTTGTTTAACTCACCCGCTTCAAACGCGGGCAGCACGTCATGCTGGCTTTCAAACACCACCGCAGGCGCGGTAATGATCTGGTTATCCGCCGGCACGGCAGAGGTTTTCATTACTGCGCGGCCCAGATTTCCCTGCAGCACCCTGGTGCCGCCATGCTGCTCGAAAGGCTGCGCAACCCGCGCGATCACCTTGTCATCGAGGGAAGCTTCCGGGCCATCCCGCCACGCCAGCTGGCCGTTTTCCAGCCACGGCTCCTGGGTATACCGCTGTAAGCCAAATCCGGCCACGGTATGCACATCTTCATGCAGCAGGCCGTGCGCCAGCAGTTCCCGCACCAGCAGCGCCACGCCGCCGGAGGCCTGGAACTGATTAATGTCGGCCGGGCCATTGGGATAGATGCGGCACAGCAGCGGGATAGCTTCGGAAAGATCGGAGAAATCATCCCAGTTAATCTGTATTCCCGCCGCGCGCGCCATCGCTACCATATGCATGGTCAGATTGGTGGAGCCACCGGTAGCCAGCAGCGCCACAATCCCGTTTACCACCACTTTTTCATCAACCAGTTTGCCTAACGGCAGATAGTTGCCGGACATTTCAGTCAGGCGCGTGACCTGGCGGGCAGCGGCGTCGGTCAGCGCGTCGCGCAGTGGCGTATCAGGATGGATAAACGACGAGCCCGGCAGATGCATGCCCATCACTTCCATCACCATCTGATTGGTGTTCGCGGTGCCGTAGAAGGTACAGGTGCCAATGCCGTGATAGGAGGCGGCTTCCGCTTCCAGCAGCGCATGGCGATCGGCTTTCCCTTCGGCATACAGCTGGCGAACGCGGACCTTTTCTTTGTTGGGCAGCCCGCTGCTCATTGGCCCGGCGGGAATAAACAGCGCCGGCAGATGACCAAACGACAGGGCGGACATCACCAGGCCGGGAATGATTTTGTCGCAAATGCCGAGGAACAGCGCGCCATCGAACATATTATGCGACAGGCCAACAGCCGAAGACATGGCGATGATATCGCGGCTCATCAGCGACAGCTCCATGCCATCCTGGCCCTGCGTCACGCCGTCGCACATCGCGGGCACGCCGCCCGCCACCTGACCCACGGCACCGACCTGATTCAGGGCGCGGCGAATTTTATCCGGGTAAACCTCGTAAGGCTGGTGGGCGGAGAGCATATCGTTGTACGCGGTAATGATGGCGATATTGCTGCGCACCATATTTTTCAGCGATGCCTTATCGTCTGGCTGGCAGGTGGCAAAGCCATGGGCAAGGTTGCCGCAGGCCAGCTTGGCACGCTGCACGGTTTTGGAGCGGGCAGCGTCGATACGCTTCAGATAGGCGGCGCGGGTCTCAGCCGAGCGATCGATAATGCGCTGTGTGACGCGGGCAATGACGGGGTGAACGCTGTTCATGCGCAGGCTTCCTGTGGCTGGAAGAGCTGGATATGCTCAACCGTGGCGGCAATCACCTGCTCCAGCGGTTGATTGATATCGATGATTTTGACGTCACTCTCTTCAACGCCCGGCTGTTCCAGCGCGGCAAACTGACTGACCAGCATCTGGGTTTTGAAGAAATGCCCGCTGCGGGCGGCCAGGCGCGCTTCAATCACCGGAAAATCGCCATGCAGATAGACAAACGAAAGGTTGCTGTTACCGGCGCGCAGACGATCGCGATACTGCTTTTTCAGCGCAGAGCAGACGATGATCGACACGCTGTTGGTGCGTTGCATGGCAAAGGCGGCATTGTTCAGCGCCGTCAGCCACGGGGCACGATCGCCGTCATTTAACGCTTCGCCTGACGCCATTTTTTGGATGTTATCGCGGGGATGCAGGAAATCGCCATCCAGCATGCCTGCAGAGAGCTGGCGGGCGACGCTTGCCGCCACGGCGGATTTTCCGCTGCCGGAAACCCCCATGATGACGTAGATTCTGTGGTGTTGATTGCTCATAGCTCAGCTCCAAAATTGCAAAGGCACGACGCTCGCTGGCGTTGTTACCGGTAACATCTTTCCTTAGCATTGTTGGGGGAATGCGCTGAGGACGCAATCAGAACAGCGGGGAATCGGCGGTAATTGTGATCTGGTTCAAATTTTAGTTAGCGCGCGCCGCCATATTCGCGGGTGATCTCTTTCGCGGCTTTGATCACCAGCGCACCCAGCTCGGTTACCCGGTCATCGGTCACTCTGGAAATCGGGCCTGAAATCGAAATCGCGGCAAACGGTTCGTGGTGCTCGTCATAAATGCAGGCCGCCACGCAGCGCAGGCCCAGCGCATGTTCTTCATCATCGAAGGAGAAGCCCACTTTACGCACCAGCGCGAGGTTCTCTTTTAAGCTGTGCGGCGACATCAGGGTTTTTGGCGTGTAGTGATGTAAGCCCTGACGGTGCAGCAGCTCGCTGACCTGCGCATCATTCAGATTGGCGAGGAACGCCTTGCCCGCGCCGGACGCGTGCATCGGCAGCTTGCCGCCAATCGGCGCGGACATCCGCATCAGCTGCGTACACTGCACCTGGTCAATAATCACCGCCTGGCGATCGCTCAGGTCCAGCACCGCCAGATTGACGGTTTCGCCGGAGTCTTCCATCAGCTGGCGCAGCATCGGATGCACCAGCGCCAGCAGATTGCGGCTCTGTAAAAAGCTGCTGCCGACCACAAAGGCATGCGCGCCAATGGTCCACAATCCCAGATCGCCCACCTGGCGAACAAAGCCCTGCTGTTGCATGGTGGTCAGCAGGCGGTGCGTGGTGGAGTTGGGCAAGCCGGCCTGTTGTGCCAGCTCGGTTAACGCCACGCTGCCGTGCGAATCAGCGATAAATTCCAAAAGCTTCAGGCCACGGGTCAGTGACTGAACCTGTCCGGCTGGTTGGGCGGGCTGAGCAGCAGCCGCGCGGGGTTTTTTACCGCGTTTAACCACGACGGGGGTCGCCATATCTGACTCCTTAATTTTCACCATGTGGAAATCATTTTCGTTTTATTGGTTAATAATGCAACGTGAGCTTTACTGGTCGGAGGTGTTGACGTGTTGTCTGAAAATGTCTCAACGTCGATTTCTTTTACCCGCTCAAAAGTTGTGCCAGTATGTCCAACTGGCCGTTTTGCCAGTGGGTAGACGTTGAAGGGGCGAGAGTGAGCAACAGAATTGAAGCACTGCAGCAGCAGCTGGCGAAACGTATCATGCTGCTTGATGGTGGTATGGGCACCATGATCCAGAGTTATAAGCTGGACGAAGCCGATTTTCGCGGTCAGCGCTTTGCCGAATGGCAAAGCGATCTTAAGGGAAACAATGACCTGCTGGTGCTGACCCGCCCGGACATTATCAGCGAGATCCACCACGCATATCTTGAAGCGGGCGCCGATATTCTGGAAACCAACACCTTCAACTCCACCACCATCGCCATGGCGGATTACCATATGGCGTCGCTGTCGGCAGAAATAAACTTTGCCGCCGCCAAACTGGCACGCGCCGCCGCCGATGAATGGACCGCACGCACGCCGGATCGCCCGCGCTACGTGGCGGGCGTGCTCGGCCCGACCAACCGCACCTGCTCAATCTCGCCAGACGTTAACGATCCTGCTTTCCGCAACGTGACCTTCAATCAGCTGGTGGACGCCTACCGCGAATCCACCCGCGCGCTGGTGGAAGGCGGTTCCGATATCATCATGATCGAAACCGTTTTCGACACCCTGAATGCCAAAGCCGCCATCTTTGCCGTAGAAACCGAGTTTGAAGCGCTGGGGATTACGCTGCCGCTGATGATTTCCGGCACCATTACCGATGCGTCTGGCCGTACGCTGTCTGGTCAGACGACGGAAGCGTTTTATAACTCACTGCGCCATGCGAAGCCGCTCTCCTTTGGCCTGAACTGCGCGCTGGGCCCGGACGAGCTGCGTCAGTACGTGGCGGAACTTTCCCGAATTGCTGAAGGCTACGTCACTGCCCACCCTAACGCCGGTTTACCGAATGCCTTCGGTGAATACGATCTCGATGCGAAGATTATGGCGGAGCAGATCGGCGAATGGGCGCAGTCAGGCTTCCTGAACATTGTCGGCGGCTGCTGTGGCACCACGCCTGAGCATATTGCGGCGATGGCGAAAGTGATTGAAGGCGTGGCGCCGCGTCCGCTGCCTGAGCTACCGGTGGCCTGTCGCCTTGCGGGCCTTGAGCCGCTGACCATCAGCGCCGACTCGCTGTTTGTGAACGTCGGTGAACGTACCAACGTCACCGGCTCAGCCAAATTCAAGCGACTGATTAAAGAAGATAAATATAACGAAGCGCTGGAAGTTGCCCTGCAGCAGGTGCAGAGCGGCGCGCAGATTATTGATATCAATATGGACGAAGGGATGCTGGATGCGGAAGCGGCGATGGTGCGCTTCCTTAACCTGATCGCCGGCGAGCCGGATATTGCCCGCGTGCCGATCATGATCGACTCCTCAAAATGGGAGGTGATTGAAAAAGGCCTGCAGTGCATCCAGGGTAAGGGCATCGTTAACTCGATCTCGATGAAAGAGGGCGTCGACGCTTTTAAGCATCACGCCAGGCTGGTACGCCGTTACGGTGCCGCGATGGTGGTGATGGCCTTTGACGAAATCGGTCAGGCAGACACCCGCGAACGTAAAATCGAGATCTGCCGTCGGGCCTACAAAATCCTGACCGAAGAGGTCGGTTTCCCGCCAGAAGACATCATTTTCGACCCAAATATCTTCGCGGTAGCGACCGGGATTGAAGAGCATAATAACTATGCGATGGACTTTATTGGCGCCTGCGAAGACATCAAGCGCGAGCTGCCGCACGCGATGATTTCCGGCGGCGTGTCGAACGTTTCTTTCTCCTTCCGCGGCAACGAACCGGTGCGTGAAGCCATCCACGCGGTGTTCCTCTATTACGCCATCCGGAACGGCATGGATATGGGTATCGTTAACGCCGGTCAGCTGGCGATTTACGACGATCTGGACGACGACCTGCGTCATGCGGTGGAAGATGTGGTGCTTAACCGCACCGATCAGGGAACCGAACGTCTGCTGGAGATTGCCGAAAAATACCGTGGCACCAAATCCGACGAAGGCAGCACCAAACCGCAGGCCGAATGGCGCAGCTGGGAGGTTGAAAAACGCCTTGAGTACTCGCTGGTTAAGGGCATTACCGAATTTATTGAAGAAGATACCGAAGCCGCCCGCCAGAACGCCAGCCGCCCGATCGAAGTGATTGAAGGGCCGTTAATGGCCGGGATGAACGTGGTCGGCGACCTGTTTGGCGAAGGCAAAATGTTCCTGCCGCAGGTGGTGAAATCGGCCCGCGTGATGAAGCAGGCGGTGGCCTATCTCGAACCCTATATCGAAGCCAGCAAAGAGAAGGGCAGCACCAACGGCAAGATCGTGCTGGCGACGGTGAAAGGCGATGTGCATGACATCGGTAAAAATATTGTCGGCGTGGTTTTGCAGTGTAATAACTATGAAATCATCGACTTGGGCGTGATGGTGCCGAGCGATAAAATTCTTAAAACCGCCCGTGAACATAACGCCGACATTATTGGCCTGTCCGGTCTGATCACCCCCTCGCTGGATGAAATGGTCAACGTGGCGAAAGAGATGGAGCGGCAGGGCTTTACCGTGCCGCTGCTGATCGGCGGGGCGACCACCTCAAAAGCGCACACAGCGGTGAAGATCGAACAGAATTACAGTGGTCCTGTTGTTTACGTACAAAACGCCTCGCGTACCGTTGGTGTGGTGTCGGCGCTGTTGTCGGCAGCCCAGCGCGACGACTTTGTGGCCCGCACGCGCAAAGAGTACGACACGGTGCGTATTCAGCACGGGCGTAAGAAGCCGCGCACGCCACCGGTCAGCCTGCAGGTGGCCAGGGACAACGATCTGCCTTTTGACTGGGAAACCTACACGCCACCTGTAGCCCACAGGCTGGGTGTAAGCGAAGTAAGTGCTAACATCGAAAACCTGCGCCATTATATCGACTGGACGCCATTCTTTATGACCTGGTCGCTGGCGGGTAAATATCCGCGCATTCTGGAAGATGAGGTGGTCGGTGAAGAGGCCAAACGCCTGTTAGCAGATGCTAATGCGATGCTGGACGATCTGAGCGCCAAAAAATCCTTAAATCCGCGTGGCGTGGTGGGGATTTTCCCGGCTAACCGCGTGGATGACGATATTGAAATCTATGAGGACGAGTCGCGCAGCCATGTTCTGCAAGTGAGTCATCACTTACGTCAGCAGACAGAAAAAACGGGCTTCCCGAACTATTGCCTCGCCGATTTTGTCGCGCCGAAGTCCAGCGGCAAGGCTGATTACCTGGGGGCCTTTGCCGTCACCGGCGGGCTGGAAGAAGATGCGCTGGCCGACGCGTTTGATGCGCAGCATGATGACTACAACAAAATCATGGTGAAGGCTCTGTCAGATCGTCTGGCCGAAGGGTTTGCCGAATACCTGCACGAGCGGGTGCGTAAGGTGATTTGGGGCTTTGCCGCCACGGAAAACCTGAGCAATGAAGAACTGATCCGCGAAAATTACCAGGGCATCCGTCCGGCGCCGGGCTATCCGGCCTGCCCGGAACACACCGAGAAAGAGACCATCTGGAAGTTACTGGACGTGGAGAAGCACACCGGGATGAAGCTGACCGAATCCTTCGCCATGTGGCCAGGCGCGGCGGTATCAGGCTGGTACTTCAGCCATCCGGACAGTAAGTACTTCGCGGTAGCACAGCTGCAGCGCGATCAGATTGAAGACTACGCCCGCCGTAAAGGCATGGCGGTCAGCGACGTTGAACGCTGGCTTGCACCGAATCTGGGCTACGACGCAGACTAACCTTCCTCCTCAGGGCAAGCCGGCTGTCGGCTGGTTTGCTCTGCTTCTCTCACCTGCACATCAATATACAGCGCGTCATAGCGCCAGTATTCGTAGTCACAGTCGATGATGCGATCGTGCTGATCGCGGTTAACGCGGGTGATAAACAGCGCGGGACTGCCTGATGCCACTTTCAACGCCGGTGCGGCAAAGGTTGGCAATGGCGCGGGTAACATGGTGAAACCCACGCGGCCGTAATTGATGCCGTACTCTTCCTGATACAGGTGGGTCAGCGAACGGGTGAGATCAAAGCTCAACAGGTCCGGGAAATACTGGGGATTCAGGTAGTGCTCGACGTACAGCACCGCGCGGCCATCAATCCGCCGCAGCCGCTGGATGCGATAGACGTCCTCGCCTTCGTTCATGCCCAGCTGCCGGGCCAGTCCGGCACTGGCCTGAACGCGTTGCGCATCCAGCACCTCCGTTTGGGCTTTTCGGCCCTGTTGCTCAGCCATCGCATGGAAGTGGCTGCGCAGCAGCGGATCGTAAGCTAACCGGGGAGGTGCGATAAACCAGCCGCGGCGCAGTTCACGGTAAATCATCCCCTGAAATTCTAACTGGCCCAGCGCCTCCCGCAGCGTAATGCGTGTGGTGGAAAACTGTTCGCTCAGACAACGCTCCGACGGCAGGCGTCCGCTGGCCGCAAAATCACCGCTGGCGATGCGCGCGGCCAGCGTCTGGCAAATGACATCTACAGTTAACGCTTTCATCACATCAAAGCCTCAATTTGGTGCGAAGCTGCACATAAACAGAACAATCTTCGCGCAGATCCCACATTCCAATGCTATCAGAGATGTTGGACTAGTCCACAGCCCACAAGGCCCTGACATAAAACTGTCATATCGCCAGGCTAGATTGGCTCGGATCTTGCTGGACTAGTCCAGAAGGCCACTCAACTTATCATCTGGAGCAGCAGTTATGAAATCTTTGTTCGCATCTGTGTTAGCCAGCGCCATCTTCCTTGCCCTTCCGGCCGCCCACGCCGCCGATACCGACCTTGCTGCACTGGAGAAAGCCGCCAAAGCGGAAGGTCAGGTCAACAGTGTCGGTATGCCTGACAGCTGGGCCAACTGGAAAGGCACCTGGGCCGATATCAGCAGCAAATACGGTATCAAGCACAGCGATACCGACATGTCCTCTGCTCAGGAACTGGCGAAATTTGCCGCTGAAAAGAGCAATGCCACCGCCGATATCGGTGACGTCGGCGCCGCGTTCGGCCCGGTTGCCGTGCAGAAAGGTCTGGCGCAACCGTACAAGCCCAGCACCTGGGATCAGGTTCCTGCCTGGGCAAAAGACAAAGAGGGTAACTGGGCGCTGGCCTATACCGGCACCATCGCCTTTATCGTCAACAAAGATCAGGTTAAAGACATTCCGCACAGCTGGGCTGACCTGAAAAAAGGCAAATACGTTGTGACCATCGGTGACGTTGGCGTGGCGGCGCAGGCAGCGAACGGCGTGCTGGCAGCCGCCTATGCTATGGGCGGTAGCGAGAAAGATCTGAAGCCGGCGTTGAGCTTCTTCAGTGACCTGGCGAAAGAAGGCCGTCTGGGCGTGACCGATCCGGTAATTGCCAACATTGAGAAGGGCGAAATCCAGGTTGCCGTGGTCTGGGACTTTAATGGCCTGAACTACCGCGATCAGATTGATAAGAGTAAGTTCGAAGTGGTTATCCCGTCTGACGGATCAATCACCTCTGGCTACACCACCATCATCAACAAATACGCTAAGCACCCGAACGCCGCCAAGCTGACGCGCGAATACATCTTCTCCGATGCCGGACAGATCAACCTCGCGCGTGGCTATGCCCGTCCTATCCGTGCAGAGCATCTGACGCTGCCAGCGGACGTGCAGGCGAAATTGCTGCCTAACGCGGAATACAAAAATGCGCACCCGATTGCCGATCCTGAAGCCTGGGATAAAGCATCAAAAATGCTGCCGCGTCTGTGGCAGGAAAACGTCATTGTTAACATGAAGCAATAAGGATTCGGGATGAAAACGATTCTGGTAGTGCTGGACGGCCTGAGTTATGAAGTGGCGCAACATGCCATGGGGTATCTGTTTGCGGAATGCGCGCAGGGGAACGGGCAGTTCTACCAGATGACGTGCGAGCTTCCGTCGCTATCCCGTCCTTTGTACGAATGCATCCTCACCGGCGTGCCACCGGTGAAAAGCGGCATTATTCACAACGGTGTCAGCCGTCTGAGCAAAGAGCGCAGTATCTTCCATTACGCGCGCGATGCCGGGCTGACAACGGCGGCCGCGGCCTATCACTGGGTCAGCGAACTCTACAACCGCTCCCCGTGGCAGGCCGCCCGCGATCGCCACACTGAAGATGCCTCGTTGCCGATTCAGTACGGCCACTTTTACTCTGACGACGGCTATCCTGACTCGCACCTGTTCGAGGATGCGGAAAGCCTGCGCCTGCGCTTCAACCCTGACTTCCTGCTGATCCACCCGATGAACATCGACGATGCCGGACACAAGTTTGGCCTCTCCACGCCGCAATACCGTAACCGCGCCCGCATGGCCGATGGCTATCTGTCGCACTGGATGCCGGTCTGGCTGGAAGAAGGCTATCAGGTGGTGGTTACCGCCGATCACGGCATGAATGACGACCGCAGCCACGGCGGGATCCTGCCGGAAGAAACGCAGGTGCCGCTGTTTGTCTTCGGCAGCGCCTTCTCGTTACAGAAAGACGCCGCGCCATTGCAGACCGAACTGTGCGGCACGCTGTGCGACATCCTGGGCATCGACCACGATAAGCCGGTCTGCCCGGAGCTGCTTAACACCCAGGAGAACGCATGATGAAAGGCAAAGGAATAGCGCTGCTGTGCCTGCTGCCCTTTGCGCTGTTCTATATCGCTTTTCAGATCGCGCCGTTAGTGTGGATCGCAATTAACAGCTTCTACAGCGAGATGAACGAAGCCTGGGGCTGGGGAAATTACCGCGATATTTTCACCTCGACCTTTTATCAGCAGGCAATACGCTTCTCGCTGGATATCTCGATCTGGTCGAGCGTGTATGGCTTGCTGATCGCGCTGGTGGGCGGCTATTCCCTGCATCAGTTGGGCAGCGGCAAGCTGCACCGCTTCTTTATGTCATTTACCAATATGACCAGTAACTTCGCCGGGGTACCGCTGGCGTTTGCCTTTGTGATCCTGCTGGGTCTGAACGGCTGCCTGACGCTGCTGATGCGCAAATATGGCCTGCTGGAGGGATTCAAACTCTACTCCACCGACGGCCTGATCGTGGTTTACACCTGGTTCCAGATCCCGCTTGGGCTGCTGCTGCTGTATCCCGCTTTTGACGGGCTGAAGAAGGACTGGGAAGAGTCCGCCGCCCTGCTCGGTGCCAGCCGCCTGCGTTACTGGCTGCATATTGGATTACCGATTCTGACGCCGGCGCTGCTCGGCACCTTTGTGATCCTGCTGGCGAACGCCCTCGGCGCTTACGCCACCATTTATGCCCTGACCACCGGTAACTTTAACGTGATCCCGGTGCGCATAGCGGCACTGGTCTCGGGCGATATCTCGCTCGATCCAAATATGGGCAGTGCGCTGGCGATGGTGCTGGTGGCGCTGATGTCGGTGATCACCGTGGTTCATCAGTGGCTGGTGCGTCGTAGCTACCAGAACGCGCGTTAACGGAGGCTATTCATGTCGAAACTGGAATATGTCTGGCACCGGATCATTGTCTGGCTGGTGTTCCTGATCCTGGCGTTGCCGCTGGTGGCGACGCTGCTTTACGCGCTGGCGACCAGCTGGGGCGCAACCATTCTGCCAGATGGCTTTACCTTTAAATGGATGATCCAGCTGTGGAGCGATCCGCGCTTCCTGGTGGCGCTGGGGCATTCGCTGCTGATCTGCTTCGGCGCGCTGATTTTCTCGCTGTTGCTGGTGCTGCCGACGATGTTTGTGATCGCCTACTACTTCCCGAAACTCGATGCGGTGATGAACATTCTGATCCTGATGCCGTTTGCGGTGCCGCCGGTGGTCTCGTCGGTCGGCTTGCTGCAGCTCTATTCCGAACCGCCGCTGATGCTGACCGGCACGCCGTGGATCCTGATCGGCTGTTACTTCACTATCGCGCTGCCGTTTATCTACCGGGCGATTTCCAACAACATGCAGGCGATCAATATGCGCGAGCTGATTGATGCCGCCAATCTGCTGGGTGCCAGCACCTGGCAAGCGGCACTGCTGGTGGTTCTGCCGAACCTGCGCAAGGGCGCGCTGATTGCCGTGCTGCTCTCTTTCTCATTTTTAATTGGCGAATTCGTCTTTGCCAACATGCTGGTTGGCACCAGCTATGAAACGTTGCAGGTCTACCTCTACAACGTGCGCAATGCCAGCGGTCACTTCAGCAGTGCGCTGGTGATCTCCTATTTCTTTGTTGTGCTGCTGGTGACCTGGCTGGCAAATGCCCTGAACCGCGAGAGAGGCTGAAGATGTCATATTTACACGTCACGCACCTGAACAAGAGCTACGGACCGACGACGATTTTTCAGGACATTGATTTCACTGCCAGCGAAGGGGAGTTTGTTACGCTGTTGGGCCCAAGTGGCTGCGGTAAATCGACCTTGCTGCGTTGTCTGGCCGGTCTGACCTCGGTCGACAGCGGGCAAATTCTGCTTCAGGGCCAGGACATCGTGCCGCTCACCCCGCAAAAGCGTTCGATTGGCATGGTGTTCCAGAGCTATGCGTTGTTCCCGAATATGACCGTCGAACGCAACGTTGCCTTTGGCCTGAAAATGCAGAAATGCACCCCCGCCGACATTCAGCGCCGGGTCGGTGAAGTGCTGGAACTGGTGGAGCTGAATGACTACGCCAAACGCTATCCGCATCAGCTGTCCGGTGGGCAATGTCAGCGTGTCGCGCTGGCCCGTTCGTTAGTGACCCGGCCGCGCCTGTTGCTGCTGGATGAACCGCTGTCCGCGCTGGATGCGCGCATTCGTCGCCATCTGCGCGACCAGATCCGCCGCATCCAGAAAGAGCTCAATCTCACCACCCTGTTTGTCACCCACGATCAGGAAGAGGCGCTGACGCTTTCTGACCGCATCGTGCTGATGAACAAAGGTAAAATTGTGCAGAATGGCAACGCCGAATCGCTCTACACCCAGCCGGTAGACCTGTTTGCCGCCGGTTTTATTGGTAACTATAACCTGCTGAGTGCCGAACAGGCTTCGCGCCTGACCGGGGAGACCTTCAGCAGCCAGGTGGCTCTGCGCCCGGAATCGGTGGCCTTCTGCGCACCGGAACAGGGGATCCCGGCGGAAATCCTCAGCCACAGCCTGCTGGGTAACGTCATCCGTTACCGCGTAAAAGCGCGTGAGGTTGAGCTTTTTGTCGATGTGCTCAACCGTTCGGTGGCGGATCTGCATGCGGCGGGCCATCAGGTTGGCCTGCATCTGGATAAGCTTACGCTGCGGGAAGTGGCCTGATTTTTTGCATATATCACGCTGATAAAAAAGATTTTTTCAGTAACTCGACTAAACTTATTGCGGTAAGCAGGGCGGAGAAATCCGCTCTGAGTCTGTTTAGTTTGAGAAGTTGTGAGGTCGATATCGGTGTTAACCCTGCTTAATTTGCTTTCTGCTGTCGCGTTGCTGATCTGGGGAACGCACATTGTCCGTACCGGCATTATGCGTGTCTATGGCGCGGATTTACGCCGCGTGCTCAGCCGCAGCGTGTCGAAAAAACCGATGGCCTTTGTCGCCGGGATTGGCGTGACCGCGCTGGTCCAGAGCAGCAATGCCACCACGTTATTGGTCACCTCGTTTGTGGCACAGGAACTGGTCGGGCTGACGCCTGCGCTGGTGATTATCCTCGGTGCCGACGTCGGGACTGCGCTGATGGCGCGCATCCTGACCTTTGATCTCTCCTGGCTGTCGCCGCTGTTTATCTTCTTTGGCGTGGTATTTTTCCTCGGGCGCAAACAAACGCGCGCCGGGCAGCTTGGCCGCGCCAGTATTGGCCTCGGGCTGATCCTGCTGGCGCTGCAGCTGATTGTGGCCGCGGCGACGCCGATCACCCAGGCCTCTGGCGTGAAGGTGTTGTTCTCCTCACTGACCGGCGACGTGATGCTGGATGCGCTGATTGGTGCCGTCTTCGCCATCATCAGTTACTCCAGCCTCGCGGCGGTGCTGATCACCGCCACGCTGACGGCGACCGGCGTGATCTCGTTCAAGGTGGCGCTGTGCCTGGTGATCGGTGCCAATCTGGGCAGCGGATTGCTGGCGATGCTCAATAACAGCGGCTCCAATGCCGCCGGAAAACGCGTGGCCCTCGGCAGTCTGATCTTCAAGTTTATCGGTTCGCTGCTGGTGCTGCCGTTTATCGATCTGCTGGCCGAATGGCTGCAAAAATTGCCGGTGAACGACGAAGAACTGGTGATCTTCTTCCATGTTTTCTACAACCTGATCCGCTGCCTGATTATGGTGCCGTTTACCGATGCCATGGCCCGGCTGTGTACCGCGCTGATCCGCGATGAACCGGAAACCGATCTGCGCCTGAAACCCCGTCATCTGGATGCGAGTGCGCTGGATACGCCGGCGCTGGCACTGGCCAATGCCTCGCGCGAAACGCTGCGCATGGGCGATGTGCTGGAGCAGATGCTGGCCACCTTCAGCAAAGTGGTGCATGGCGAACTGCGGGAAGAGCGTGAGATCCGCAAGCTGGATGACGATGTGGATGTGTTGTACACCGCGATCAAACTCTATCTGGCGCAGATGCCGAAAGAAGACCTGCCCGAGGAAGACTCGCGCCGCTGGGCTGAAATCATCGAGATGGCGTTAAATCTGGAGATGGCCGGCGATATTCTGGAAAGGATGAGTGGCGATGTGGCTGACAAATCGCTGACCGCGCGCCGCGCCTTCTCCGAAGAGGGGATGAAAGAGCTGGATGCGCTGATAGAACAGCTTGCCGGCAATCTGCGGCTGGGCCTGTCGGTGTTTTTATCGCAGGACGTCACCAGCGCCAAGCGCCTGCGCCGCTCAAAGCACCGTTTCCGTATTACTAACCGCCGTTACTCACACAAGCATGTGAATCGCCTGCATCAGCATAACGTGCAGAGCATCGAAACCAGCTCATTGCATCTGGGATTGTTGGGGGATATGAAGCGGTTAAATTCGCTGTTCTGTGCCGTGGCGTACAACGTGCTTGAACAACCGGATGATGACAGGGACGACGATTGATGAAATGTCCCCCGCCGGGCGGCGGGGGAAACCGAGCTTATTTCTTTTTGATCGGCTTGCCGGACCAGTAACCGGCAAGCAGTGAACCGGACAGGTTGTGCCAGACCGAGAACAGCGCACCCGGCAGTGCCGCCAGTGGCGAGAAGTACAGCTTGCCTAACGTGGCCGCCAGGCCCGAGTTCTGCATACCCACTTCCAGCGCCAGCGTACGGCAGGTGGACTCATCAAAGCCAAACAGCTTCCCGCCCCAGTAACCGCCCAACAAACCAATGGCGTTATGCAGGATCACCGCAGCAATCACCACCAGGCCCACCGAGCCGATAAAGCCCTGACTGCCGGCAACCACGGCACTGATAATCAGCAGAATACAGACCATTGAGAAGGCCGGCAGGTAAGGCTCAACGCGCTTCACCAGACCGTTCATGGTGTGGTGAACAATCAGGCCAATGCCGATTGGCACCACCACTATCTTCACGATGCTCAGCAGCATGCCCACCACATCCACCTGAATATGGGTATCGACATACAGTTTGGTCAGCAGTGGCGTGGCGAACACGCCTACCAGTGCTGAAACAGACGAGATGGTAACGGAAAGGGCCACATCGCCTTTCGCCAGATAAATCATCACGTTGGATGCCGTGCCGCTGGCCACGCTGCCCACCAGGATCATCCCGGCCGACAGGTCAGGCGGCATATGGAACAATTTTGCCAGGCCCCATGCCGCGAGCGGCATCACCAGATAATGCAGGAAGGTACCGGCAATCACCGGTGCAGGGCGGGTCAGTACACGTTTAAAATCACCGATATTCAGCGTCACGCCCATGCCGAACATGATCAGCATCAGCAGATACGTCACCCAGGGACCAATCGCGAGAAAGGTGGTCGGGGTGTAATAGGCGGCAACAGAGAGCAGGACTGCCCATAACGGGAACAGTCGGGTAACAAAGGCGAGCATAGCCAGACTTCCTTTTTTCCGATGGCGAAAAAAACCGGGCCAGGCCCGGTTTAGTAAAACTATTCAAAGAGATTGTGATGAAGCGTCTGCACCACCTGCTCGGCATCACTGCCGGGCACCAGGAAGCACAGGTTATAGCTGCTGGCGCCATAACAGATCAGGCGAAGGTTGAACGGCTCAAGCACGCCAAACACTTCTTTGCCCACGCCACAGGCCTGCGACAGTTTGTTGCCGATGATCGCCACCAGTGCCAGATTCTCTTCGACTTCCACCCGACACAGGGAAGAGAGTTCGGTCAGCAACGCCTGGGTTAACAGGCTGTCACCGGTCGAGGTTGAACCGGTGGTATCCAGCGTCAGCGCGATGCTCACTTCGGAAGTCGTGATCAGATCCACCGAAATATTGTGACGCGCCAGGATGCTGAACACTTCCACCAGGAAGCCGCGTGAGTGCAGCATGTTCAGGCTGTGCAGGGTCAGCAACGTCTGTTTACGACGCAGCGCCAGCGCGCGGAACAGCGGTGGGTTCTGCGTTTCGTTGCAGACGCGCGTGCCGCCGGCAGCAGGATCTTTACTGGAGCCCACAAACACCGGGATATCGCTACGAACGGCAGGCAGCAACGTGGCCGGGTGCAGAACCTTGGCGCCGAAGGTGGCCATTTCGGCCGCTTCTTCGAAGGTGATCTCATCAATGCGTTTGGCGGTAGGCACCACGCGCGGATCGGTGGTGTAAATCCCCGGTACATCGGTCCAGATATCGATGCGGCTGGCGTGCAGCGCCTCGCCTAACAGCGCTGCGGTGTAATCACTGCCGCCACGCCCCAGGGTGGTGGTGCGGCCTTTAGCTTCGCTGCCAATAAAACCTTGCGTCACGATCAGCGCTTCCGCCAGCTTCGGGGCGAGTTGCGTTTGCGTCAGTTCGGCCAGCAGGGCGACATCGGGCTCGGCACGGCCAAAGCGATCGTCGGTGCGCATCACCTTACGCACATCAAACCACTGCGAGGTGACATTACGCTGGCGCAGCACTTCAACGAATAACAGCGAGGAGAGCAGTTCACCGTGGCTGACCAGTTCGTCGGTCAGCGCAGTTGAGGTCGCCAGGGAGGCCGCCTCAGACAGCATGGTGATGTTTTCCAGCACGCGGTCCACTTCGTCGCGGATCACGTCAGGCTGAGATAACTGGTCGACGATGGCGTACTGGATACGGCGGATCTCATCGAGCTGGTAAGCCCGCTGCTCCTGCTCCTGGCCTTCAGCCAGAGAAACCAGCAGGTTAGTCACACCCGCAGAGGCGGAAAGGACCACCAGGCGCGTATTCGGATCGGCCAGCACCACATCGGCGCTGCGGTTCATGGCAGTAAAATCGGCAACGCTGGTGCCGCCAAATTTGGCCACGATCAGGGATTGGGACATAGTTGTTGACATACCTCGTGTCAGGATAAGTTTCCATCAGCTTGGCACAAGGGAGGAGCAGAAACGGGGCAGACGTAGAAAAGGGATGAACTACGAATCACCCAGAAGCGCCCCACCTTGTATACCTACCGGGTCTGACGTCGCCTGTAACTGCGCCAAAACGGTAAATATTGATCGCCCGGTTTATGAACGATGCTGGTGACAACCCAGAGGATTCAGCCCCTGCGGTCGATACGCTCCCTTCCGCGGGGAGAGTACCTCGGCGTCGCACCCCATGATGTGTTTTCTGCGGATTCGGTTCCTCCAACACACTGCCTGGGCGACGCGCCTCTTCTGGCTTGCGCATCAGATGCGCAACAAGCGGACTAGAAATATCGGTTTATGGCGCTGGTGTCAATCTCTGCCGTCTGAGGAATTTTCATTTTGCACCAGCGCAATCAGCGTACAGGGCAGCGCGGGCGTCTCTTCACCCCGTACTGGACTCAATGTTCCCGCCTCATTTTGCACAAACAGCGGGATAACCCCCTGGTTTTTCTCCAGGTATTCCAGCCAGCCAAAGTTCTCGTTCAGGCGGGTCGCTTTGATGATCGCCCCTTTTGACAGCAGGCTGCTCAGGCGGGCATAGGTCTGCTCCTGGCCGAACAGCACCTCGTGGCGGCTGAAGCGCGGGCTTTCACTGTCACGCTTCGCGCGCAGCGCAGCACCGGATCGGATCGCGGCGACCTTTTTCTCGCCAAACAGATGGCTGAAGTGGTACACCGCCAGCGCATTCTGGTGGCGGTTTGGCGACAGCGCCAGAACCTGCGAGGTTTCACTCAGATCGAGGAAGTTCTCCGCATGTTCCGACCAGGCATTACCGTAGTAGGCCGGGATCCCCTCCATGCGGGCGAGGCGATAGTATTCCCAGCTACTGTCGGTCACCAGCACCGGGATATCCAGTTTCTTCAACGCCGCCGCCAGGGTTCGGGCCACGCTGTTGGCGCCAATAATCAGCACGCCGCGCGGCTCACGCTGCTGCACCCTAAGCATTCTCGCCAGTAGCGAGCTGGTCAGACTTTGCAGCACCACGGTGCCGATAATCACCGCAAATACCACGGTGACCAGCTTATCTGCGCCAGCAAAACCGGTTTTTGCAAGCGTCAGCGCAAACAGCGAGCTGACCGCCGCCGCCACAATGCCGCGTGGCGAAATCCAGCTCAGCATCAGCCTGTCACGCATCGGCAGCGACGATCCCCAGGTTGAGACGGCAATACAGAGCGGACGGGCAACAAACTGCACTATCAGCAGCACCGCCACTAACGGCCAGCCCATCGACAGCAGCGCCATCAAATCCATTCGCGCCGCCAGAATGATAAACAGCCCGGAAATCAGCAGTGCGGATAACTCTTCCTTGAAGGCGATGATCTCGGTCAGATCGACGTCGCGCATATTGGCCAGCCAAATCCCCATCACCGTGACCGTCAGCAGCCCCGATTCATCCGCCAGCGCGTTCGACAGGCCAAAGGCGGTCAGCATCACCGCCAGCACCGCAAAGTTCTGCAGATAGCCCGGCAGCCAGACCCGCTTCAGGGCCACGCCCAGCAGCCAGCCAAATACCACGCCGGCAATCAGGCCCACCACAGCTGTCTGGCCTAAGGTCCAGAACAAGTGCGTTAACGATTCAGCTTTCTGACGCAGCACAATGAATTCAAACACCAGAAGCGTGAAGATAGCGCCGACCGGATCGATAACGATGCCTTCCCAGCGTAAAACCTGGTTAATGGCTTTATTTGGTCGAACCACGCGCATCAACGGCGCGATCACCGTTGGGCCGGTCACCACGGTGACGGAACCAACTAACGCCGCCAGCTCGGGCGGAAAATCCAGTAACGCCCAGCAGGCGACGCTGATCACCAGGAAGGTGATTAACATGCCGACGGTGACCAGATTGCGCACCACGTTGCCCAATCCACGAATTTCATCGAAGCGAAGCGTTAACGCACCTTCGAACAAAATGATGGCGACAGAAAGTGAGACAAAGGGGAACAGCAGGGTGCCAAACAGCGCATCCGGCTGCAAAACATGGCACAACGGCCCCAGGACAATGCCGAAAACGAGCAGTGGCAAAATGGCGGGCAGCCGTAGCAACCAGGCCAGCCACTGGGCTACCAGCGAACTTAATCCAATGATAACCAACAGCAGTGGGGCGGATAACTCCATAAAATTTTTCCTTTCGACAGCAAGAATAGTCATACTGAAACGCTGAGCGGGCAAGCTGACCGCCGACTGAATTATAAATAGCCCCGGACAAAAAGGTGGGAAAATCCTGCCTTTATGATAGTTGCAACCTGTTGCAGGAAGAGGGAAGCCGAAACGGCACCTCGGGTAACATGGCGTCCGGTCTGATTTACGGTTCTTAAATAAAAAGAGTGTGTTGTTATGAAAAATATCAATCCGACACAAACTGCTGCCTGGCAGGCGCTGCAGCAGCATTTTGAAGAGATGAAAGACGTTCAGATCTCAGAGTTGTTTGCGAAAGACAGCAATCGCTTTGCGACCTTCTCTGCCACCTTCGACGATCTGATGCTGGTGGACTTCTCCAAAAACCGCATCACCAGTGACACCCTCGCCAAACTGCAGGCTCTGGCTAAAGAGACCGATCTGCAGGGCGCCATTAAGTCGATGTTCTCCGGCGAAAAAATCAACCGTACTGAAGATCGTGCCGTGCTGCATGTTGCCTTGCGCAACCGCAGCAACACGCCGATCGTGGTCGACGGTAAAGACGTGATGCCGGAAGTGAACGCGGTGCTGGAGAAGATGAAATCCTTCTCTGAACGCATCATCAGCGGCGACTGGAAAGGCTACACCGGCAAGCCTATCACCGACGTGGTGAACATCGGTATCGGCGGTTCTGACCTGGGGCCATTTATGGTCACCGAGGCGCTGCGCCCGTACAAGAATCACCTGAATATGCACTTTGTGTCCAACGTTGATGGCACGCATATCGCGGAAACCGTGAAGGATCTGGATCCTGAAACCACGCTGTTCCTGGTGGCGTCAAAAACCTTCACCACTCAGGAAACCATGACCAACGCCCACAGCGCGCGTGACTGGTTCCTGAAAACCGCTGGCGATGAGCAGCACGTTGCGAAGCACTTTGCTGCGCTCTCAACCAACGGTAAAGCGGTCGGTGAGTTCGGGATTGATACCGACAACATGTTCGAATTCTGGGACTGGGTTGGCGGACGTTATTCACTGTGGTCGGCGATTGGCCTGTCGATCATTCTGTCGGTCGGTTTTGACAACTTTGAGAAGCTGCTGAGTGGCGCACACGCCATGGACAAACACTTCTCAACCACGCCAGCCGAGCAGAACCTGCCGGTGATCCTGGCGCTGATCGGCATCTGGTATAACAACTTCTTCGGTGCTGAAACCGAAGCGATCCTGCCGTATGACCAGTATATGCACCGTTTCTCTGCCTATTTCCAGCAGGGTAACATGGAGTCGAACGGCAAGAACGTTGACCGTAACGGCGCACCGGTCTCTTACGAAACCGGCCCAATCATCTGGGGCGAACCGGGTACCAACGGTCAGCACGCGTTTTATCAGCTGATCCACCAGGGTACCAAGCTGGTTCCTTGCGACTTTATCGCACCTGCCATCACCCACAACAAGCTGGGCGATCACCATGCCAAACTGCTGTCGAACTTCTTTGCACAGACTGAAGCGCTGGCGTTTGGTAAGTCACGCGATGTGGTCGAGAAAGAGTTCACCGACGCAGGTAAAGATGCGCAGTCTGTCGAGCACATCGTGCCGTTCAAAGTGTTTGAAGGTAACCGCCCGACCAACTCCATCCTGCTGCGTGATATTACGCCGTTCAGCCTGGGGGCGTTGATTGCGCTGTATGAGCACAAAATCTTCACTCAGGGCGCGATCCTCAACATCTTCACCTTCGATCAGTGGGGCGTTGAGCTTGGCAAACAGCTGGCTAACCGTATCCTGCCAGAACTGTCGGGTAGCGAGCAGGTTAACAGCCACGACAGTTCAACTAACGGGCTGATTAACCGTTATAAAAACTGGCGCGGCTAAGCGGCGTGTAGCCGTTAACCGTCCTGCATAAAGGGGCTGGTGCGAATGCGCCAGCCCCTTTTTTTTCCAGCCATCAGGCAGTATATCAGGACCGACTTTATCTACTTTTGGACCTGGTTGACATCTCCCTCTTTTCAGCACGATCCCGGCATGGCACCGCTGAGTGTGGAAAATAACCGACTGCTAGCGCTGAAATACCCCCAAAGATGAATAAAGTCAGCGATCTGAGGCTGAGGATATTCTTAAAATTAGCCATAACAGCTGCTTTACCGCCAAGATAAATCCTAAAGCCTTAACGCCCATTACGGTAATTAACTGCCCTTAACGTCAGTTAACTTATTGAAAATAATTCATTTAATTCATTAAATTCGCGTCGGGCCGCTTTTCCCAGTGAATTCGCCATGCTAAAGGCTATTGTCAGCGAATGGCACTAACAAGCAGGGTTAAATCAGTCATAAATGCCAATATATTGAATTAATTAGTCAAATGTTGCCTTGAGCAGCCGAAACGTGCTTATTTTAGACATCAGAAATCGCCCGCTGAATCGAAGGCGACCCCCCTCAATTCTGGTCATTTATTGCCTTATACTGAACGCGCCTGAAACCCTTCAGGTGAAGTATCCATTCATTTAATGAAGGGAAATGTTATGAAAAAAGTCTTATGTGCTGCTGCAGCCATAGTGTACTTAGCAAGTGCTTCAGCCGCGTTCGCTGCGCCTGAAGAAGCTGGCGCAGCGGCGGGTGCCTCAGCGGGAACCCTTTCCGCAGGAACCACCACTGCGGTGGGTATTGGTGCGCTTGGCGCACTGGTTGGTGTTGCTCTGGCAGCATCGAGTGGCGGAAACGGTTCTAATACCGGCACCACCACCACGACCACCACCAGTACCACGCGTTAAGTGCGGTAAATTACTCATAACCACACGCTCGTGTGGTTATTTTTCGACATTGTCAGACTTTGTTCAGGGACACACACAGGTGCGCTACCTACCACTGCTGCTTTTATGCCTGCTTCTTCAGGCCTGTACACAAACACAAAAAGGGCTGGGAGAAACGGTAAAACTCGCTCTTCTTGGGCCGGACGATGTTCAGGTCTCTGATGAGCAAATAGAAAGTCTGCCTTATGCCAGCATGTATCTGCGCGTGAATAACGGGCAGCAGATCTTCGTGGTGCTGGGCTTCGATGAAAACGGTCAACAAAAATGGATCACCCGCGATCGGTCGATGGTGGTGACTCAGCATGGCCGCGTGGTGAAAACCCTCGGCTTAAGCGACAACCTGCTGGAGGTGAACAACCTGCAACAGGATCCGCTGATCACGCCGCTGTCATTGACCGAAGGCGCGAGCTGGACCCGTACGCTGAGCTGGACGGAAGCCGGTAAATTCCGCTCAGCAACAGCGACCTCAAGCTTCACCCACCTGAAAGATCAGGTGCTGACGCTTGGCGGTAACAACGTCGCCTGCCGCGTCTGGCAGGAAGAGGTTGAGCTGCCTGCCGAGGGCAAATCCTGGGTCAACACCTTCTGGATTGATACCACCACCGGCCAGGTGCGCCAGTCACAGCAAATGCTGGGGGGCGACTATTTCCCTCTCGAAACCACCATTCTGAAGCCTGCGAAATCATGAAAAAAATAACACTCCTTCTCGCAGGAATTTCAGCCTGCGTTTCGCTCAACGTGTCTGCAGAAAGCCAGGTGACGGTCTATTCCCCTGGCCAGACGCAGACCGCGATTGTCAGCCATGCACAGAACCTGGCACAGTTGGTCAGCAGCCCGGCACTGAGGGATAAAACCTGGTGGCCGGGAACGGTGATTGCCGAAAAACTGGCCACCGCGGCGGCGATTCAGCAACAGCAGCAGGTGCTGGCGCGGCTGAAAGCCTGGAGCAATCAACTTCACGCCGATGGCGATAGCGAACAGGCTGCAGTGGTGGATAACGTCTGGCAGCAGGTGTCGGCAGTGAAAGTCACTGGCCGTCAACTGGCCAATCTCGATCCGGACTGGGTGCGGATGCGTCCGGCACAGAATCGCCGTCTGGAAGGGGATTACAGTGTTTATACGCTGCTAAAACCGACCAGCATTACGCTGGCTGGGGTGCTGGCCAACAGCGGTAAAACCCCGTGGGCGCCGGGCCGCAGCGTGGTGGATTATTTGCAGGATCATGAGCGTTTGTCAGGGGGCGAACGTAACTTCGTGGTGCTGATTGCGCCGAACGGCGAAGTGAGTGAAGTGCCTGTCGCTTACTGGAATCGCCGCCACGTGGAGCCCGAAGTGGGCAGCATTGTGTACCGTGGCTTTTCCTCATGGACGTTGCCTGGCGACGATGAAGACCTCAACCAGCAGATTGTTTCTGTTCTGACGCACCGGATCCCTGACTGATGAAAAAAACCTATCTTCTCAGCCTGATAGCTGTTTCCGTTGCCTGTGCCTGCCAGGTCCAGGCGGCGACGTATCCCGATCCGGTAGGGCCTTCGCAGTCAGATTTTGGCGGCGTCGGTCTGTTACAGGTTCCCACTGCGCGTATGGCAAAAGACGGCGAATTCAGCCTGAACTACCGCTATAACGATCAGTATCGTTTCTACTCCTCCTCGGTGCAGCTGTTCCCGTGGCTGGAAGCGACCATCCGCTATACCGACGTGAAAACCCGCGAGTACAGTGCGGTTGAGAGCTTCAGTGGCACCCAGACCTACAAAGACAAAGCCTTCGATTTGAAAGCCCGTCTCTGGCAGGAAGGCTACTGGCTGCCCGAAGTCTCGGTCGGGGCGCGTGACCTTGGCGGTACCGGCCTGTTCGACAGTGAATACCTGGTCGGCACCAAGGCCTGGGGACCGTTTGATTTCACCCTCGGACTGGGCTTCGGCTACCTCGGCAACAGCGGCACGGTGAAGAACCCGTTCTGTGAAGCCGACAGCAGCTATTGCTATCGCTCAGGCAGCAGTGGCACCGCCGGTTCGGTTAACGGCAAAGACATGTTTAAAGGCCCGGCCGCGTTATTTGGTGGGGTGGAATACCAGACGCCGTGGCAGCCGCTGCGCCTGAAAGCAGAATACGAAGGGAATGATTACCAGGACGACTTTGCCGGCAAGATTGAGCAGAAAAGCAAAGTTAACGTCGGTGCCATTTACCGTATTACCGACTGGGCGGATGTGAACGTCAGCTATGAGCGCGGCAATACCTTTATGGCCGGCTTTACGCTGCGTACCAACTTCAACGATCTGCACACCGCCTCGATCGATTCGGCGAAACCGGCCTATCAGCCGCGTCCGCAGGGCGAATTCCTTGAGCAGACCACCGTCGCTGGCCAGCTCACCGACCTCAAATACAATGCCGGTCTGAATGCGCCAAACATTCAGGTACAGGGCAATACCATGTATGCCACTGGCCAGCAGAGCAAGTACCGCAATACCCAGGAAGGCGTCGATCGTGCCAACGTGATCCTGATGAACAACCTGCCAGCCAATATTGATACGCTGAAAGTGACCGAAACCCGCAGCCGTATGCCGCAGGTGACCACGGAAACTAACGTTGCCAGCCTGCGTCAGCAGCTTGAAGGCTATCCGCTGGGTAAAGAGCAGCCGCTGGATCAGAAACGCGTGGAGCCGGTCGATCCGGGTCATACCGAGCAGGGTTATTACATCGATGCCGATGACTTTAACTACAGCCTGGCACCGGTACTGAATCAGTCTGTGGGTGGACCGGAAAGCTTCTACCTGTATCAGGTTGGCGTGATGGCAAACGCTAACTACTGGCTGACGAAGCACCTGTTGATTGATGGCAGCGTGTTTGGCAACCTGGCGAATAACTACGACAAGTTCAACTATAACGGTGCGCCGACCGATTCCTCATTGCCGCGCGTGCGTACCCATATTCGCGACTATGTTGAAAACAACGTCTACGTTAACAACCTGCAAGCGAACTACATGCATGCGCTGGGCAATGGCTTCTACGGCCAGGTTTACGGCGGTTATCTGGAAACCATGTACGGCGGTGTTGGTGGCGAAGTGCTGTACCGTCCGCTGGACTCGGACTGGGCGTTTGGGGTTGATGCCAACTACGTGAAGCGGCGTGACTGGGACAACATGATGCAGTTTAACGACTACAACGCGAAGGTCGGTAACCTGACAGCTTACTGGCGTCCGTCGTTCTTCAGCAACCAGGTGTTGTTGAAGGCGAGCGTAGGTCAGTATCTGGCAGAAGATAAAGGGGCGACGATTGATGTCTCCCGCCAGTTCGACAGCGGCGTGATCGTTGGCGCTTATGCCACCAAAACCAACGTGTCGGCCGAAGAGTATGGCGAAGGCGACTTCACCAAAGGCTTCTATATCTCGATTCCGATGGATCTGTTCACTGCCTCACCAACGCGTGGCCGTGCACAGGTTAACTGGACGCCGCTGACGCGTGATGGCGGTCAGATGCTGGGTCGTAAGTACCAGCTATATGATATGACCACCGACCGCGATATCGATTTCCGCTAAAAACAGCAGCAACACCGCCTCCCAATCCGGGCGGCGGTGTTGCCCGCTTACTTCTCCGGCATCAAGCAAAACTTGTGAACCCGCTCACACTAAAGCATATTGTCACTGTCAGGATTATCCTGACGGATAACAGTGACTTTTGAGGGTTTTTGCATGATTACCGCGACGCGTATTGCCTGGTTGTTACAGATGGTGCTGAATATTGGGCTGATCGTACTGGCCGCTATTCTGGCGATCTTTCTTGGCAAGGAGACCTTTCATCTGGCCAACGTGTTGCTCAACACCGGTGAACAGACGTCTTCTTATCTGTTGATCGATGGCATAGTGATCTACTTCCTGTACTTCGAGTTTATTGCCCTGATCGTCAAATACTTCCAGTCGGGTTATCACTTCCCGCTGCGCTATTTTGTCTATATCGGTATTACGGCGATCATCCGGTTGATCATTGTCGATCACAAAAACCCGGTGGATACACTGGCCTACTCCATTGCCATTCTGATCCTGGTGGTCACGCTGTGGCTGGCCAACAGTAACCGGCTGAAACGCGAATAACATGTCGGCGCGCCGTTCCAGGCGCGCCAACCTCTTACTTTACCGACCTGAAATCCGCACTATTTCCTCCAGCAATCTGTGTTCTCTCCCAGCCTCTGCGTTACACTGTGGCACCAAAATTTTTGCCCGGAGAAGCCGAATGGCTGATAACGCGCTGGTGCAATTGCGCGCCCTCGACTGGCTGCCAGCCTCATCACCCTTACTTTCAGCCCCGCTGCTGGACTGGTTGATGGAAGAAGACTCCATGACCCAACGTTTTGAGCGTCACTGTCAGCAAGTGACGGTAAAAGTGGTGCAGGAAGGTTTTATTACCGCAGAAGAGGTCGGTGACGACGTGGCGTTGCTGCCGCAAGAGTCCCGCTACTGGCTGCGTGAAATTCTGCTGTGTGGCGATGGCGAACCCTGGCTTGCCGGGCGGACCATCGTACCGGAATCCACCCTTAACGGGCCTGAACAGATGTTGCAGCAACTGGGTACCCGCCCGCTGGGCCGTTACCTGTTTGCCTCTTCCACGCTGACGCGCGATTTTATCGAGCCGGGCAAGAGTGGCGAGCTGTGGGGACGTCGCTCTTTGCTGCGCCTTTCCGGCAAGCCGTTATTGTTGACCGAGCTGTTTTTACCGCCGGCACCGCTGTATGCCTCGCTAACCGGCGCCGGAGATGAGTAACGTGGAGAGAAGTCTGCCAATGAGTAAATTCCGGGCCTACAGCCGCCTGATGCGTATTGATAAGCCGATTGGTTCGCTGCTGCTGATGTGGCCGACCTTCTGGGCGCTGTGGCTGGCGGGAATGCAGATCCCGCCGCTGAATATCCTGATTGTCTTCGTGCTGGGGGTGTTTTTCATGCGTGCCGCAGGCTGCGTGGTGAACGACTTTGCCGACCGCAAGATTGATGGTCATGTGAAACGCACCCAGTCACGTCCATTACCGAGCGGTGCAGTAAGCTCAAAAGAGGCCAAGCTGCTGTTTGCCGGACTGGTGCTGGTGTCGTTCTGTCTGGTTCTGACCATGAACGCGATGACCATCTGGCTGTCGTTCGGTGGGCTGGCGCTGGCATGGGTCTATCCCTTTATGAAGCGCTACACCCATCTGCCGCAGGTGGTGCTGGGCGCGGCGTTTGGCTGGGCTATCCCGATGGGTTGGGCGGCGGTCAGTGAAACCGTGCCGCTGACCTGCTGGCTGCTGTTCGCCGCGAATATCTGCTGGACGGTGGCTTATGACACGCTGTATGCGATGGTCGATCGCGATGATGACCTGAAGATTGGCGTCAAATCCACCGCCATTCTGTTTGGTCGTTTCGATAAGCTGATTGTGGGGTTGTTGCAGCTGGCGACGCTGGTATTGATGGCGGTGATTGGCTGGCGGATGCAGCTCGGCGGCGCATTCTACTGGTCCATTCTGGTCGCTGGCGCGCTGTTCGTGCATCAGCAGAAGCTGATCTCAGCCCGCGAACGCGATCCCTGTTTCCAGGCTTTCCTGAACAACAATTACGTTGGTTTGGTGTTGTTTCTGGGGATTGCCCTCAGCACGGCGCCATTCTCTGGCTGGCTCTGAATCATGCCAATAAAAAAGGGTCGATGATTGCTCATCGACCCTTTTTTTATGCCCTGACGCTTACTCGTGCGGTCCCGCACTTTCAATCGTCATTCGCACTTCCTGAGTGATCAGGTCAGCCAGCATCTGATAGACCCTGTGCGTCTGTTCTACCTGCGCATCGCCGGTATCACTGATATAGCCTTCATCACGCAGGGTCAGCACCAGTGAAGAGAACACCGCTTTGTCGAAGAACTCCGGCGAGTTGATGCCGTGCAGTACCGACAGGCGCTGAGCCATGGTCCGGCTCTCTTTTTCCAGCGTACCGCGGTTTATCGACGGGTTCGCGCTAAGGATAGAGAAGGTGATGGCATAACGCTGCAGCGTTTCACGTACACCCGCCGCCAGCAGTTGCAGCGTTGGGAAGCGTGCCGGGCTCAGACGCAGCATCTGATCATCGGCCGTCAGCAGACCCTGACGCGCCATCTCGCTCACCAGCGAATCCAGCACGGCAGGCAGATCTTCTTTATTCCAGTGCAGGAACAGCTCGCTCTTCAGCATCGGGTAAATCACGCTGATCTGACGCAGCAGCTCGGCCCGGCTCAGTTCGCGGTAATGCGACAGGATCACCGCGATCAGCGACGGCATCACCAGCATATGGTGAACGTTGTTGCGATAGTAGGTCATCAGCACGGCCTGCTCGCGCGGCAGGACGATGATTTCGCCGATATTATCCTGCTCAATATCGAACTTGTTCATGCTTAACGCATGGTTCAGCAGCGCTTCTGGCGTCATATCCGGTACAGTCGAATCCGGCGAATACGGCACGTTACGCAGCAACTGAACGTAGCACTCCAGCTGCTCGGTCAACTGTTCACGGGTCAGCGAGCGCTGGCGTGATGCGAGCAGGGCGGTAACGCACAGGTTCATGGCATTGGCCGCACCGGCGTTGTTGATACGCACCATCACGCGCTGCGCGATGTCATTAACTGCAGGCGTCAGCCAGGCTGGGCGCTGGGCTTCGATGGGGTCGATAGCATCACGCCACTCAGGCACATGCTTGTTCAGGTAGGTCACCAGCGGCAGCGGCTCGCCGAAGTTCACATACCCCTGGCCGAGGTTACGCAGCTTGCGCAGTCCGCGCACCATCTGCATAAAGCCTTCTTTTTCTTTCGTCGCGCCACGTAACTCTTTGGCGTAGGTTCCCACTTCCATCACGTGCTCATAACCGATATAGATCGGCACCAGTGTGATAGGGCGGTTACCGCCGCGCAGCATCGCCTGAATAGTCATCGACAGCGTGCCGGTTTTCGGGTCAAGCAGGCGCCCAGTACGGGAACGACCGCCTTCGACAAAGTATTCTACCGAGTAACCCCGGGTGAACAGCTCGCCCAGATATTCACGGAATACCGTTGAGTAGAGCTTGTTACCCTTGAAGGTACGGCGGATAAAGAATGCGCCCAGACGGCGGAAAATCGGGCCCGCTGGCCAGAAGTTCAGGTTGATACCGGCGGCAATGTGCGGTGGTACCAGACCCTGGTGATACAGCACATAAGAGAGCAGCAGGTAGTCCATATGACTACGGTGGCAGGGAACGTAGACGATCTCGTGGCCGTCTTGCGCCAGCTGACGCACGCGCTCACCGCCGTTGACGTTGATGCCCTGATACAGCTTGCTCCACGTCCAGCCCATGATGCGGTCCGTCAGACGGATAGCTTCATAAGAGAAGTCGGCGGCGATCTCTTCCATCAGCTCAACGGCGTTCTGCTGGGCTTTTTCATGGGAGATTTTCTTGCTGCGTGCTTCGTCTTCCACCGCTTTAGCGATGGCTTTGGACTGCAGCAGTTTATTAAACAGGTCCTGACGCACCGGCAAACGCGGGCCGATGGCGGCCAGTCGCTGGCGAGCAAAGTGCATTCGTGCCACTCGCGCCAGCTTCTGCGCAATGATTTTGTCAGTGCCGTGTTCCGTTGCCATACGGCGCAGGGAAACCATCGGTGAGAAGCGGACAAAGCTGTCGCGGCCTAACCACAGCACGGCAAAGAATTTTTGGATGCCATTCAACACGCGCAGATGAGGCTGATCGTCACCCTGCACTTCGCGGCCTGGCGCACGGCCAAACATCACGGATACCGGCACCATCTGCACGTCCAGCAGCGGGTTGCTGCGGTGCAAATCGAGGTATTCGTGGAACAGTTTTACCGATTCAACGTTAGGCACGAAATAGGGGAATACGCGTGGGCCGTCATGGATAAACACATGACGTGGCAAAACTGTACCGTCGATTTCCAGCGGATCTAAAGGATCGGGCAGATCCTGTTTACGGCATTGCTCACGCAACGCGAGCAGATCGGCCTTTGAATCATAAGGCAGCACATACATAATAGGGCGCGATGTATCCAGCGCCAGCTCGGAAACCGGCTCGGCGGGAATCGCTTTACTTTTTACCAGGAATTTTACTGGTAAATTCAATAAGTTATAATATAAGTTACGCCAACCTGACATAGATACCATGAAGCCTCTTGTTAGCAAAGCGCCGCAAGCATACCAGAAAGCGCCAGTGAGATCTGTGGTGTTGCAAAATGTGCGCCACCCAGACATTGACGTTAAACATCTCAAAGGGTTCCCTGATTATGGCAAATAACGTCACCGGATTGACCCGGATCATTAACGCAGCCGGTTATTCCTGGAAAGGAATACGTGCCGCCTGGCAAAACGAAGCGGCTTTTCGCCAGGAAGCGGTGGCCGGCATTGTCGCGGTGATTGTGGCGTGCTGGCTGGATGTGGATGCCGTCACCCGGGTGCTGTTGATAGGGTCGGTAATGTTGGTGATCATTGTTGAAATCCTTAACAGTGCGCTGGAAGCGGTGGTCGACCGCATTGGCAGCGAGATGCATCCTTTATCGGGCCGCGCCAAAGATATGGGCTCCGCTGCCGTATTACTGACGATACTACTCGCTGTTTTCGTCTGGGTAATGCTGCTAATTCCCTGATTGCGGCGCGCTTTCCAGAATCTGACAAACTGCTGTTTTTTCCACATCTTTAGGTTTTCAACGCACAAATACCTGTATATACTCACAGCTGACTGTATAAACAACCAGGGGGCGGGATGAAAGCACTAACTGCAAGGCAGCAGCAGGTTTATGACCTGATACGCGACCACATTAACCAGACCGGCATGCCACCGACGCGGGCAGAAATCGCTGCACAGCTCGGTTTCCGTTCCCCGAATGCGGCTGAAGAGCATCTCAAAGCGCTGGCACGTAAAGGCGTGATCGAGATTGTTTCCGGTGCGTCTCGCGGTATCCGTCTGATGATGGAAGAAGAGGAAGGGCTACCACTGATTGGCCGTGTCGCCGCGGGTGAGCCTCTGCTGGCTGAAGAGCACATTGAAGGCCACTACAAAGTGGACCCTGAATTGTTCAAGCCGGGCGCCGACTTCCTGCTGCGTGTAACCGGCATGTCGATGAAAGATATCGGAATTATGGACGGCGATCTGTTGGCTGTGCATAAGACTCAGGATGTGCGTAATGGCCAGGTCGTGGTTGCACGCATTGACGATGAAGTCACGGTAAAGCGCCTTAAGAAGCAGGGCAATATCGTGCATCTGCTGCCTGAAAACGGCGAATTCCAACCAATCGTGGTCGATCTGCGCTTGCAGACCCTGTCGATTGAAGGTCTGGCCGTCGGCGTAATCCGTAACGGCAACTGGCTGTAATTGCCCGACCTTAACGCGCTGCTTCTGCGGCGCGTTTCTCTTTTGGTAAGCTGTATGCCTTGATATCAGGTATAGCTGGCTACCGTGATGCTTTTAAGCCAGTCGCACAGTGGATGACCATGCGATTATTTTCTCCCTCAGATAACCAACTCTGGCGGCTGGCGCTGCCAATGATCCTGTCGAATATCTCCGTGCCTTTACTGGGCCTGGTGGATACCGCGGTCATTGGTCACCTTGACAGTCCTTCCTACCTCGGCGGCGTTGCCGTGGGCACTACCGCGACCAGCTTCCTGTTTATGCTGCTGCTGTTCCTGCGGATGAGCACCACCGGATTAACGGCGCAGGCCTTTGGTGCGGGTGATAAACCTGCGCTGGCCCGCGCACTGATGCAGCCGCTATTCATTGCCCTGGCGGCTGGCCTGCTGTTTATTCTGCTGAAATCCCCGCTTAACCACCTGGCGCTCTCTGTCGTGGGTGGCGATCCTGCCGTGCTGCATCAGGCCGCCCTGTTTATGAATATCCGCTGGCTAAGTGCACCTGCAACGCTCGCCAACCTGGTCTTACTGGGCTGGCTGCTGGGGGTGCAGTATGCCCGTGCACCGGTGATCCTGCTGGTTGTAGGAAACCTGGTGAATATCGTGCTGGATCTGTGGTTCGTGATGGGGCTGGGCTGGGGCGTACAGGGTGCGGCGGCGGCTACGGCGACAGCGGAATACGTCACGCTGGCGATCGGGCTGGTGATGGTCTGGCGGGTGCTGAAGCTGCGCGGGATTTCGCTGTCGGTGCTGAAAACTGCCTGGCGGGGCAATGTCGGCCGGCTGCTGCGGCTGAATCGGGACATCATGTTGCGCTCATTGTTGCTGCAACTGTGCTTTGTTTCCTTGACGATATTGGGTGCGCGTCTGGGCAGTGAGGTCGTCGCCGTTAACGCCGTGTTACTGATGTTCCTGACCTTCACCGCCTACGCGCTGGACGGCTTTGCCTATGCGGTGGAAGCCTGTTCCGGCGAAGCTTATGGGGCAAAAGACGCTGACCGATTGCTGCTGATTTGGCACGCGGCCTGCCGACAGGCAGGACTGGTGGCGCTGGCCTTCTCGATTATCTATGGCCTGGCCGGCACGCATATTGTCGCCTTACTCACCTCAATTCCGGAATTGCAGCAGCAGGCTGACACCTATCTGTTCTGGCAGATTGTCCTGCCGGTTTGCGGTGTCTGGTGTTATTTGCTGGATGGCATGTTTATTGGCGCCACGCGCGCCAGCGAAATGCGTAATGGTATGCTGATTGCCGCACTGGGATACGGCGCGACGCTGTTCACCGTACCAATGCTGGGTAATCATGGTCTGTGGCTGGCTGTTACCGTGTTCCTGCTGCTGCGTGGGCTGACGCTGTGGCTTATCTGGCGCAGGCACTGGCGCAACAACAGCTGGTTTGCTGGCTGAAATAATTCGTTACACCCACCTGCCGCTTCGTTATCTGCTGATCTCCCTGCCTTTTTTCATTTTTCGCTGTCACTTTTAGCTAAAAATGTGGCTTTATCTTTCGCCATTACGGGCAAACTCGCCATCATCTACTACAATTATCTGTACGTTAAGCAGTTAAGCAGCGTTTTATGTTGCTGCTGTGTGGTCTGCAAAGACGAAATCCCTAAAGCTGTGAACCTAAGGTTGAGGAGTTATAAGATGAACAAAGACGAAGCCAGCGGTAACTGGAAACAGTTGAAAGGTAAATTTAAAGAAAAATGGGGCAAGCTGACCGATGACGACCTGACCGTCGTTGAAGGTAAACGCGATCAGCTTGTAGGCAAGATTCAGGAACGCTACGGATATGGCAAAGAGCAAGCAGAGAAGGAACTCGGTGAGTGGGAAACCCACAATAATCATCGTTTCTGATTTGCAGCAAAATCTCTGACAGGATTTAGTTTCAGGACGATGCTCCTACCCCGGCACAAGGACAGTGCCACTTAATCCCCCAGCACTCCCCCTTCTTTACTTCACAAATTACCCTGCGATGACGCTCTACTTACCCCGCTTTTTGCTGGCAACAGTGTGATCGTGCTGGCATGCATCCTGATGCGTACAGGCTTCCACTTCGACACAACCCCGGCACAACCCGTGAGCTTCAATAACACTGTTTGCCAGTGCGAATCCCGAGGTCAGGGCCAGCATTTTCAGGATATTTTCCACACCCTCAGCCTGTTGCTCTGCAACTGACCCGCAGCGATCGCAAATCAGCATCGCAGAAGTGTGGGAAGGCTGTTCGAAATGATGGCAGACCACGTAACTATTGGTTGACTCCACACGGTGAACAAATCCCTGTTCAAGCAGAAAATCCAGCGCGCGATAAATTGTCGGCGGCTTCGCCTGAGGCTCGCTTGCCCGCAGTAGATCCAGCAGGTCATAGGCGCTGATCGCCCCATGGTGCTGGCTCATCAGCCGCAATACTTCCATACGCTGAGGCGTCAGTCTGACGTTGCGTTGCTGGCACAGGGCTTCAGCCTGCGACAGGATTTTTTCAGGACTGCTTGCGTTCATAACTTTCCCCTCAGGTCAGATCAGTTTGTTATGTTATCACGTCCACCGAAAATCGCCGAATCCCGCCTTAACCAGTCCCTCAGCCAGATGCTGCCGTTTAACAGACTGAAAAAACTCTAAAAATGACTGGTATTTCCCTCAAGTGAAAACAGTTAGCGGTACTGATGGGTTTAACTGTTTTTAACAGTGCCATAAAATTTCTATAAAACCCTATTAATGTAATTTGCAGACTGTAACGTTACTGACTACCTTTTTACTGGGTGTTACAGCGATTCTGGCCTTAAATGACCGGATCAAAATGCTTATTGATTAGCCTGATAACAGATAAACAAACAGCCAATGAGCAGATAAGCCCCACCATTGTTACTTACTTCACAGCAATGAAATGTTGCCTTTGTGTCCATTATTCAGGCAGCAGAAATCTTCACGCCTGAACGGGCGTTTTTCCTCTTTTGTCACGGTGGGTTCTAGGTAAAATGGCGAAATTAATCCGTAAGTTGAACAGTTTTTCCCGTCCTGCAGTTTTTCCCATAGTGTTTCTGGCCCCCCTTAGCGCATTAGCCGCTGGCAACTATTACGATGCCCGCAATGACGCCATGGGTGGGACGGGTGTGGCTTCCTCTACTTACGGCACGGCAGTGCTGGCTAACCCGGCATTGATGACCAAAGCAAAACCGGATGACACGGTCAGCGTCATTCTTCCGGCGGCCGGTTTGCAGGTCACGGATAAAAACAATCTGGTGGATAAAGTTGATGACCTGACTGACAGCGTCGATCGCTATCAGGACATTGCCAACAACATCACCAGCTTTGCTGATTACCCAAAAGTGCAGGCGGCGGCCGGAGACCTGGCCAGTCAGCTGCGGGGTATCAAGGGGAATCAGGCCCACGGCACGGCGGGCGCAGCGTTTGCGGTAACCATTCCCAATGAAACGCTACCGTTCGCTTTCGTGACCAAGGCCTACGGTACCGCGCACGTTACGGCAGATGTCACCCAAAGCGATATTGATTATCTTCAGGGCGTCGCCGATGGCACCGTGTTCCCATTGCCGGGCGATCAGAGCAAGCTGACGTCGGCTGGGCTGGGGCGTGGCGCGATTGTTTATGATTACGGTGTGGCGGTTGCGCACGAGTTCAATATCGCAGGCCATCCGGTTTCCTTTGGCGTGACGCCAAAGCTGCAGAAAACCTACCTGTATAACTACAGCGCCTCGGTTTATAACTACGACAAATCAGATTTCACCAACGGTCGCTACAAAAACACCAACAGCGGCTTCAACCTTGATGCCGGTGCCGCCACCGATATTGGCGACAACTGGACGCTGGGTCTGAGCGCGCAAAACCTTATTTCGCGCGATATCGATACCAAAGAAGTGAACGGCTACAAAGATACCTATCAGATCAGCCCAATCGTCACCCCTGGCGTGTCCTTCCATACTGAGCGACTGACCGCAGCACTGGACGTTGACGTGACGCCCACCAAAGGCTTCAAAACGCAGGAAGAGAGTCAGTATGCCGGCGTAGGTGCCGAGTACCGTCTGCTGAGCTGGTTACAGCTGCGTGCCGGTTACCGTGCCGACATGAAGTCTAACGATACCAACGTCTACACCGCCGGTTTTGGCCTGTCACCGTTTGGCAAGGTGCACCTGGATCTGGCCGGTATGAAAGGCGACGACAGAACCTGGGGCGCGGTTGCCCAGCTGAACTTCACCTTCTGATGGTTTCGGGCTGCCTCAGCCTGAAGGGTTAACAACAGGGCGGGATCCTCTTCCGCCTTGTATTCCGTCTCCCCGTCACAGCGGTTAACTGCGGCATTACCCGCGATAATGCGTGGGCCCGCATGCTGAAGGTGTGTCTCCGCCGACAGGCGTGTTATCATTGCGCACATTATCGTCATTTGTTAATCACACCGAGTTTGCGCGCTTTATGACCCAGATTTTACCTGCACACCGTTTTTCCGTTGCCCCGATGCTTGACTGGACCGACCGTCATTGCCGTTATTTCCTGCGTCAGTTAACGCGCCATTCCCTGCTGTACACCGAGATGGTTACCACCGGTGCCATTGTGCATGGCAAAGGCGATTATCTGGCGTGGAATCAGGCAGAACAGCCTGTTGCCCTGCAGTTGGGCGGCTATGACGCTGCGGCGCTGGCCGAATGCGCGAAGCAGGCGGAAGCGCGGGGCTACAACGAAATCAATCTGAACGTCGGCTGTCCGTCGGATCGTGTGCAGAACGGCCGATTCGGTGCCTGCCTGATGGGCGAACCGGCGCTGGTTGCCGATGGCATTAAAGCGATGCGCGACCAGGTGTCGATTCCGGTGACGGTGAAAACCCGCATCGGCATCGACGAGCAGGACAGCTATGAGTTCCTGTGTGAGTTTATCCGTCAGGTGTCAGAGCAGGGCGGCTGCGACAGCTTTATCATTCATGCCCGCAAGGCCTGGCTGTCCGGGCTGAGCCCGAAAGAAAACCGCGAGATCCCGCCGCTGGATTACCAACGCGTCTATCAGCTGAAGCGTGATTTTCCGCATCTGACGATGTCGATCAATGGCGGCATTAAGTCACTGGAAGAAGCCAAAGTGCATTTGCAGCACGTCGATGGCGTAATGATGGGCCGTGAGGCGTATCAGAACCCTGGGCTGCTGGCGCAAGTCGATCGCGAACTGTTTGGCAGCGAGTTACCCGCCCCGGATCCGTTGGCCGTTGTGCGGGCAATGTATCCGTACATTGAGGCTGAACTGGCGAACGGCACCTATCTTGGGCACATCACGCGCCATATGTTGGGCCTGTTCCAGGGCATTCCGGGCGCGCGCCAGTGGCGACGTCACCTTAGCGAGAACGCCCATAAGCCGGGCGCAAATATCGAAACGGTTGAGCAGGCGTTGGCGCTGGTAGCCGATAAAATTCCGGCCGCAGTTTAGGCTTCAGTACCAGGATGAACGCATGGGTCATGCCGCGACGGTGTGATCTGTGTGTTTATCGTCACCGCTTCACCAATTAATGATTAATTTCACCAGGTCTGCTTCACCGCTGTTTATTCCTACCCATAAAATTCAATCACTTAATCAAACCCCAACCCTGGCACGCTTCTTGTAATAGTCCTACAGGAATCTTTTCTTTGGAGCGAACCTGATGGAAATTTTATTTGTGCTTGGCTTCTTTGTCATGCTGCTGCTGACCGGCATCTCCGTGCTCGGCATTATCGCCGCGCTGGTGGTTGCTACCGTAGTGATGTTCTTTGGCGGGATGTTGGCGATTGTTATAAAATTGTTGCCATGGCTGGCGTTGGCGGTGGTGGCGGTATGGATTTATCGCGCGTATAAAAAACCGAATTCGAAAGTCGACCGTTGGTTATCCCGGTAATATCAACGTGTTAGTCGGTAAATTACCGTAAAGAATGCGCACTGGATCACAAGATGGCATATTGCATAGACGAATCGGCAATTAAACATATTATTTACTTATGAATTCTGCCAGGATGTTTTCACTGAATTGACACGAATTCATCGCTCTGACCCTACAACCAGCGCGAACTATAAAAAAGAAAAAAGGGGCTTCCTACGGGAAGCCCTGTTTGCATCTGACGATCGGGAAAATTATCGCAACCGACGATCAGGGGATCAACAGGCTTGAGCCCTGCGTAGCCCGACTCTCCAGCGTTTTGTGCGCCTGCTGCGCATCCTTCAAGGCAAACTTCTGCTGCTCAGGTACATCGACCTTTATCGCTCCGCTGCCAATCAGCGAAAACAACTCATTGCTGGCGCTGGTTAACGCATCGCGATTGGTGACGTACCCATTCAATGAAGGGCGGGTGACATATAGCGAGCCTTTCTGATTGAGGATCGCCAGATTGACGCCGCTGACCGGGCCGGAAGAGTTACCAAAGCTCACCATCAATCCACGCCGTTGCAGGCAGTCCAGCGACGCTTCCCAGGTGTCTTTGCCGACCGAGTCGTAAACCACCCGCACTTTCTTGCCATCGGTTAACTCGCTGACGCGTTTGGCAATGTCTTCTTCGCGGTAGTTAATGGTCGCCCACGCACCGGATTCTTTCGCACGCTGCGCTTTCTCTGGCGAACCGACCGTACCGATCAGATGTGCGCCCAGCGCTTTCGCCCACTGGCAGGCAATCAGACCGACGCCGCCCGCCGCGGCCTGGAACAGGAAAATCTCGCCCGGTTGTACCACATAGGTCTGGCGAAGCAGATAGTGAACGGTCAGCCCTTTCAGGAAGGAGGCGGCCGCCTGCTCGAAGGAGATGTTGTCCGGAAGCAACGCCAGCTTATCCACATGCACCGCATGGAACTCGCTGTAGGCACCCAGCGCAGACTGTGCGTAAACCACGCGATCGCCCGGCTTAAGCGCCGTTACGCCTTCACCCACGCTCTTCACCACGCCAGCGGCTTCCGTGCCCAGGCCAGAAGGTAATGCCGCCGGATACAGGCCGGTTCGCATATAGGTATCGATATAGTTAATGCCGATCGCTTTATTCTCTACCACCACTTCACCGGCCGCGGGTTCTGGCATCGCGACATCAATCAGTTGCATCACTTCCGGTCCGCCATGCTGGCTGATTTGTATACGTTTTGGCATGCTCACTCCTGTTGATTCCGCTGTATTGAGGGAGGACGACAGCATCCCAAACGGGTATACTTGCCCGTCCCCACACTCTTCGGTATTGCATCACTATGGCAGGAAATAAACCCACCAACAAATCCAACGAAAACCGTGAACCGCGCGACCGGCAGATGGAAGGGCTGAAGTTGCCGCCCCATTCTCTCGAAGCGGAACAGTCCGTGTTGGGCGGGTTAATGCTGGATAACGAACGCTGGGATAACGTCTCCGAACGCGTGGTCGCGCTGGACTTCTTCAGCCGCCCGCACCGGATGATCTTCAGCGAAATGCAGCGCCTGCTGGAGCTGGGCAAACCCATCGATTTGATCACCCTGTCTGAATCGCTGGAAACCAAAAACGAACTGAATCTGGTGGGCGGATTTGCCTATCTGGCAGAACTGTCGAAAAACACCCCAAGTGCGGCGAACATCGGTGCTTATGCGGATATCGTGCGTGAACGTGCCGTTGTGCGTGAGATGATTTCGGTAGCCAACGAAATCGCCGATGCGGGTTACGATCCGCAGGGACGCACCAGCGAAGATCTGCTCGATCTGGCGGAATCGCGCGTGTTCCAGATCGCCGAAAGCCGTGCCAATAAAGATACCGGGCCGAAGAGTGTCGATCAGATCCTTGAGGCGACGATCGCCAGGATCGAATCGCTGTATCAGACGCCGCACGATGGTGTGACCGGCGTGGATACCGGCTATCAGGATTTGAACAAGAAGACCGCCGGTCTGCAACGTTCGGATCTGATAATCGTTGCGGCGCGTCCGGCGATGGGTAAAACCACCTTCGCCATGAACCTGTGTGAAAACGCCGCGATGTTGCAGGACAAACCGGTGCTGATTTTCAGTCTGGAGATGCCCGGCGAACAGATCATGATGCGTATGCTGGCGTCACTTTCCCGCGTCGATCAGACCCGTATCCGTACCGGACAGCTCGATGATGAAGATTGGGCGCGCATTTCCAGCACCATGGGCATTCTGCTGGAGAAAAAGAACATGTTTATTGATGACTCCTCGGGCCTGACGCCGACGGAAGTCCGCTCCCGTGCGCGCCGTATCTTCCGCGAACATGGCGGCCTGAGCATGATCATGATCGATTACCTTCAGCTGATGCGCGTGCCGTCGCTTTCTGACAACCGTACCTTAGAAATTGCCGAAATCTCCCGTTCCCTCAAGGCACTGGCGAAAGAGCTTCAGGTGCCGGTGGTGGCGCTGTCGCAGCTTAACCGCTCGCTGGAGCAGCGTGCCGATAAGCGCCCGGTCAACTCCGACCTGCGTGAATCTGGCTCCATCGAGCAGGATGCTGACTTAATCATGTTTATCTACCGTGATGAGGTCTACCACGAAAACAGCGATCAGAAAGGCATTGCGGAAATCATTCTGGGTAAGCAGCGTAACGGCCCGATCGGTACGGTGCGCCTCACCTTTAACGGCCAGTGGTCGCGTTTTGATAACTACGCTGGTCCGCAATACGACGACGAATAACCCGTCATGCACGAAATGTGCACCGCCTGGCCTATCCATCAGAAAATAGTGTTGGACAACCAGGCGAAGAATGCGGTTATCTGTCTGGGTAGCGTCCCTGATTAGCCGCCCGGATCGATAATGACCCAGATAGATGATTACGACCTTAAGATACTGACTTTACTTGAAACTAATGGTCGTCTGACCAATCAGGAACTGAGCGATTTGGTGGGGCTTTCTGCCTCCCAGTGCTCACGCCGCCGCATCAACCTTGAGCAGGCGGGCTTGATTCTGGGATACCACGCGCGGCTGTCGCCGGATGCAGTCGGGTTAGGCATGATTGGGCTGATTGAAGTACGCCTGATTAACCATACTTCAGACTACGTTGACAGCTTTCACAGCATGGTTGCCGAGCAGTCAGCAATTGTTGATGCTTATAAAACCACCGGCGATGCCGACTATTTATTGAAGGTGGCGGTAAAGGATCTGGCCGGGCTCAGTGCCTTAATCAGCCAGCTGGTTGCCGGACATCAAAGCGTGTCACATGTGAAAACGTCCGTGGTGCTGACCCGTTTAAAAGAGAACGGCGTGATGACTCCCGCCTGAGGGATTAGCGCACCAAAACAGTGCGCAGTTGGATCGCGTTAGTGCATGAAAAGCGGATTTAATGCGCGAAGCGTGTAGAAAAAGAATTCGAGTGCGTGATCTGACGGAGTAGCCCGTCTTTCATGCACGAAAATAAGTAGTAAAGCGCCTTGTATTCAATGGGATAATTCGCTGGCACCATCCGGCAGTCGTCTTTACTGCCGGATTGGTGCGATTTTTGCTACACCCAGAGACTATTTCTCTGAGAATCAGCACCATGGATAATGTCATTACCCCCGCTAAAGTCCCCCACACCCTGATTGAAGATGCACTGGCGATCCTGTTTGGCACGCTGCTGGTCTCCTTTGGCATTACGCTGCTGAAAACGGCTGGCGCATTAACCGGCAGTACTGCGGGCATCGCCTTCCTGATCAGTTACCTGACGCACACCTCTTTCGGCGTGGCCTTCTTCGTGATCAACCTGCCGTTCTACTGGCTGGCGGCAAGCCGCATGGGCTGGGCATTCACCCTAAAAACCTTCTGTGCGGTGGGACTGGTGTCGCTGTTCACCCATTTGCACCCGCTTTTCATCCACTTTTCCGCGTTAGATCCCTTTTACGCCACACTGTTCGGTAACGTGATAATGGGAATTGGGTTTATAGTGTTGTTTCGCCATAAAGCCAGTCTCGGCGGCATCAATATTCTGGCGTTATGGCTGCAGGATCGGTACGGTATTCGTGCCGGGAAGCTGCAAATGGGCGTCGATACCTGCGTGGTACTGGCGTCGTTATTTGTGGTTTCCATGCCGATGCTGGCCGCTTCAATCGTTGGCGCGCTGATCCTCAATCTGATCATTGCCATGAACCATCGCCCTGGCCGCTATTACGTCTGATAAGTTGTTAACCTACAGCACCACACCAATTAATGGAGATTTGCACCGTGTTTCAAAACGTTGATGCCTACGCTGGCGATCCAATTCTCTCCCTGATGGAGACGTTCAAGCAGGATACCCGACCGCAAAAGGTGAACCTGAGCATCGGCCTGTATTATGACGGCCACGGTGTGATCCCACAGCTGAAAGCCGTGGCGGAGGCGGAAGCGCGTCTGACAGCACAGGCTCAGAATGCCTCGGTTTACCTGCCGATGGATGGCCTGCCACCTTACCGTAGCGCGGTGGCTCCGTTACTGTTTGGGCAGGATCACCCGGCGCTGAAAGCCGGTCGCATCGCCACCATCCAGACGGTGGGTGGCTCTGGTGCGCTGAAAGTCGGTGCAGACTTCCTGAAAACCTACTTCCCTGGCTCGGCAGTGTGCGTCAGCGATCCGACCTGGGATAACCATGTCGCGATCTTCAGCGGTGCCGGATTCGAAGTCAGCACCTATCCGTGGTACGACGAAGCGACCAATGGCGTCAAGTTTGACCAGTTCATGGCCAGGCTGAACACCTTGCCCGCGCAGACCATCGTGTTGCTGCACCCATGCTGTCATAACCCGACCGGCGCCGATCTGACTAACGCCCAGTGGGACAGCGTGACCGAAGTGCTGAAGACCCGCGATCTGATCCCGTTCCTCGACATCGCCTATCAGGGCTTTGGTGCCGGAATGGAAGAAGATGCCTACGCCATCCGCGTTATTGCCGCCGCAGGCTTGCCGGCGCTGGTCAGCAACTCCTTCTCTAAAATCTTCTCGCTGTACGGTGAGCGCGTTGGCGGCCTGTCAGTGGTCTGTGATGATGCGGAAGAAGCTTCCCGCGTGCTGGGCCAGCTGAAAGCGACCGTACGTCGCAACTACTCCAGCCCACCCAACTTCGGTGCCCAGGTGGTGTCCTGCGTACTGAACGATGCAGAACTGAAAGCCAGCTGGCTGGCCGAAGTGGAAGAGATGCGCGTGCGTATCTCCTCTATGCGTCAGGCGCTGGTCGACGCGTTGACCCAGGCGATGCCGGGTAAAAGCTTCGACTACCTGCTGAAACAGCGTGGCATGTTCAGCTACACCGGCCTGAGCGCAGCACAGGTCGATCGCCTGCGCGAAGAGTTCGGCGTCTACCTGATCGCCAGCGGCCGCATGTGTGTCGCCGGGCTGAACAGCCAAAACGTTCACCAGGTGGCCGAAGCCATGGCAGCAGTAATGTAACTGCATGCCCGCACTCATTGAGTTTAAGGAACAAGACAATGTGGTATCAGCAGACGATTACCTTAAGCGCCAAATCTCGTGGATTTCATCTGGTTACCGAAGAGATCGTGGACGAGCTGCGGCGCTTAAGCGACGTGCAGGTTGGGCTGCTTCATCTGCTGCTACAACACACCTCCGCGTCGTTAACTCTGAATGAGAACTGCGATCCAACGGTGCGCAGCGATATGGAACAGCATTTCCAGCGCGCCGTGCCGGAAAACGCGCCTTACAAACATGACTATGAGGGGGCGGATGACATGCCCGCGCATATCAAGTCGTCGCTGTTAGGCACCTCGCTGCTATTGCCCGTCAGTCGTGGGCGTTTGATGCTTGGCACGTGGCAGGGGATCTGGCTAGGTGAGCACCGCGTGCAGGGCGGATCGCGGCAGATTGTTGCCACGCTGCAAGGCGAATAGTTCTCCGGTTCGGAAAGGCGGTTTAACCGCCTTTTTTCTGCTCTAGAGTGACCCCTTCTTCGGGGGCATCCTGCCGCCTTTTCACCGCTCCCGCGACTATCGCCTATACTCACCTACCAAAGCCGGGCAAAAAACCGACAACATTGCCTCGCTGCAAGGAGAATATAAAAGATGAACGTATCGGATCTTCTGTCTTACTGTATGGATAAGCCAGGCGCGGAGCAAAGCGTGCACAGCGACTGGAAAGCGACTCAAATTAAAGTGGATGATGTGCTGTTTGCGCTGGTGCATGAGGTGGATGGCCGACCGGCCGTGGCGTTGAAAGCCACACCGGCGCTGGCCGATTTACTGCGTGAAGCGCATACCGACGTCCGTCCCAGCGACCATCTGAATAAGTCGCACTGGAGCACCGTCCTGCTGGACGGCACCCTGAAGGATTCGCAGATCTATTATCTGGTCGATGCCTCGTTGCAAAAGGCGCTGGATACCCGCGGCGCCCATTAATATTCAGCCGTGTTGCCAGTCAGTAATGAGCTGGCCATAAAGCCTTTCCGCTTCGGCCAGGCGGCTCAGCAGGCAATACTCATCGGTCTGATGTGCCATGGTCGGTTCGCCCGGACCTAAAATAATGCACGGCGGATTGCCCATTGCTGGCAGCAACAACGACGCATCGGTAAAGTAGGGGACGATTTTCGCCGCAATCGGCTGGTCATGCAGCGGCTGACAACGCCGGTACACGCTGACAATCCAGCGGTTATCCTCTTCACTCAGCACCGCAGGCAGATCGACCAGCGTGGAAACGGTTACCTTCTCGCCCAGCGTGGTGATGAGGTTCTGGCGGATAGTGGCGTGCTGCAAATTCGGTGCGGTACGAATATCCACATCAAACTGCGTGCGGTCCGGCACCGAGTTTATATTCAGTCCGCCGTGGATGCGGCCAACGTTAATCGTCGGCTTCTTCATCAGTGGATGAGGCGCGCCGGGCGTAAAACTCTGGATCTTGCCTAACGCTTCCGCCGCCAGATAAATGGCGTTGATCCCCAGCTCCGGCATCGCGCCATGCGCCGTTTTGCCTCGCGTTTCGCACCGTAACCACAACGCGCCTTTATGCCCAATCACCGGGTAGTTAGCCGTGGGTTCACCGACGATCAATGCGCCCACCGCCGGCAGATCGCCGGCCGCAATTAACGCTTTCGCGCCGTCACAACCGGTTTCTTCTCCGCCGGTGATCAGCAGTACCACGCCTTTACCCTGACGGATCGTCGCCTGAAGGGTCACGCAGGCCACGGCAAAAGCTGCCACGGCCGCTTTCATATCACTGGCACCACGACCGTACAGACGATCCCCGTCGATCGACGACCCAAAAGGATCGTGTTGCCAGGTTTGATTGCCCAACGGCACGGTATCGAGATGGCCGGTAAAGGCCAGCGGATCGCCCTCTGATTCGCCAACGATCCGGGCGATCAAATTTACGCGATCCTCACCGAATCCGGTAAGCGTCACCTCAAAGCCATTGTCCTCCAGCCACCCTGCCAAAAAGGCCATGCAGGCCGCTTCGTTGCCCGGCGGATTAATGGTATCGAACCCCAGCAGTCGCTGGGTAAGCTGAAGCGTTTTGTCGGTCATACGCCGGACTCCTCAGGCGGGGACAGCAGGTTAATAACGGCCATCACGCCTTCTCCGTCAGCCAGTCCAGACAGTTGAGCCAAAGCTGACGGTAGCCCGGCCAGGCGGCAAACTCCGTCGGCAGCCAGTGCGCAGACATATCGCTGGTCCAGACTAACGAGCGGCCTTGTTGATATTCGCGCACCGCGACCAGCGGATGCTCGGTGCCCGCAATGGTTGCCAGCAGTTTGCCTTCCGGTTGCATCTCCACTTCGTTGTAGCCCAGCAGCCACGGCCAGTCGCCCGAAATATCGTTGAACACCGCGTGTGACTCTTTGATCTCCGGATAAATGCCTTCCGGCGATTCAATCCGGTCATCCCAGGCCAGGCAGCGAACCGGCAGCACCTTTTCCACCGCGGTGTTGCGGTAGCGCGCGCCACCGTTGATCCCCTGGAAACTGTAATAGCCGCCAATCATCATCAGGCTGCCGCCGCCGGCGACGTAATCGTGGATCAACGCCAGACGGTTCGGCGTGCGCTGGCTTTTCAGCCAGGTATCGGGATGCAGCAACAGCGTATTGGCACCGATATCGGATAGGATAATCGCATCCCACTCCTGTAAACCTGCAAGCGTCAGCGGAAAACTGACCGGCGCTTCATGGGCCGGCATATGGGTGATGGCGTAATCGCTGTCGGCCAGCGCGGCAAGAAAATCGGTGGCACCGTTGTGCCAGGTTGCCGTGGCGAACTGGTCGAAGCCCTTAACGTGTGTCGAGGTGCTGGTCCAGGATTCACCGACCAGCAGAATTTTCTTTGGCATTATTCTCTCCCTTTACCCGCCAAATACGCGCTGCGGGTTAGCAATCATTAATGTTTCAAGCTGCTCACCACTGACGCCATGGCGGCGCAGACGGGGAACGAAATGTTTAAGGATGTAGCCGTAACCGTGGCCGCCGTAGCGGGTCAGCATGGTTTTGAGAAAAACATCCTGCGAAAGCAGAATTTGCTGAATAAAGCCGTCATCGATCAGCTCGCGGATCGCCCGCGCATTCTCTTCATCAGAAGGCGACTGCGCAGACTCATCGGCGTAGTAGTAGCTCATGCCGATCATGTCGTATTCCAGAAACGCTCCGCGCTGCGCCAGTTCACGCTGATAACGTTTGTCAGCAAAACTGGGGTTCATATGGCACAGCACCGTATGACGCAGATCGGCCCCTTCCTGTTCCAGGATATCCAGCACCTTATGGCCCAGCCGTTCCCAACCGGGCAGGTGGACCTCAATCGGCACGCCCGTTGCCGCGCTGGCCCGGCCGGCGGCTCGCAACGACTTCTCTTCATCGGCGGTAAAGCGGCTGGAAACGCCGATTTCGCCAATCAGACCGGCAATCACCTCCGGCTTGTCTTCCGCGCCGCCGACATCGTAAATCAGCTTTTCGGTCAGCTGTTCGACGGAGATAGTCTTCACCCATTCGGGATGCGAAGGCTCCAGATACAGGCCGGTGCCCATCACGATATTCAGCCCGGTCAGCCGGGAAATGCGTTGCAACGCTTTGGGATCGCGGCCGATGCCAATGTTGGTCGGGTCGATCACCGTCTGGCCGCCCAGCGCGCGGTACTTCATCAGCTCCTCAATGGCGACATCGACATCAAACAGCTGGCAGTTATCGCGGCTCATCAACGGGTTAAGCGACAGCTCGCCCAGATTTTCAATTTTGACCGGCATCCCGGCCACATGACGATCGCTACAGCAGCAGGGCGCCACCCACTTGCCGGACGCATCCAGCAGAATGTGTTCGTGCATCAGCGTCACGCCCATCTCACTCAGCGGCATCGGCCCCAATACGGTCATCACATGGCCACTGCTTACCCCAACGGGCAGGGGTTCGGCATGGCGAAAAATAGACCCTTTCATCAGCTATCCTTTCGAGGGCGCGCGCGCCGGGTTAAGAATGCGGGTGTTCAGCCAAATCGCCAGCAGGATGATGGTGCCGGTGGCAATCTGGGTATAAAACGGCGAGATGTGCGACAGGATCAAACCGTTCTGAATAATGGCAATCGACAGGGCACCCAGCAGCGTGCCGATAATGGTGCCAAAGCCACCAAACAGGCTGGTACTGCCCAGCACCACCGCGGCAATCACCTGCAATTCAAAGCCTTCGCCCTGATTGGAGGAGCCGCTGCCCAGACGCGCGGTGATAATCATCCCGGCCAGTGCCGCCGCCATGCCGCTGATCATATAGACGCGCATCGTTACCGCTTTGGTGTTGATGCCGCTGCGGCGTGCGCCTTCGGTGTTGGCGCCAATGGCGGTGACGTAACGGCCAAAGCGCATATGATTCAGCACGATATGACCGACAAGCAGCACCACGATGCCAATCAGCGCCGGCATCGGAATGCCGACCACCCAGGCACGGCCCATCAAGGTAAACGGGCTGTCAGCCGGAATCGGAATCGAATAACCCTGGGTGATCAGCAGCGCCACCCCGCGCACCACCGCCAGCGTGGCGAGGGTAACGATAAAGGCGGGAATGCCTTCGTAAGCAATAAAGAAGCCGTTGATCGCCCCAACCAGCGCGCCGAGCATCAGGCCGCCAATCAGTACCACCGGCCAGGGCAGTCCCCAGCTCTTCAGGGCAATGGCCGACAGCGCGCCAACCAGCGCCAGCGTGGAGCCGACCGACAGATCGATACCGCCGGTGGTGATCACCAGCGTCATCGCGGTGGCGACAATCAGCAGCGGGGCGCTCTGACGGATAATATTCAGCCAGTTGGTACTGCTGAGAAAGTTGCTGGTGATAAACGAGAACACCACGCAACAGAAGATGAAAAACAGCGCGATACTGACCACGCCAGAATGGCTGTGCAGCAGGCGACGCGGCAGCGAATGCCGGATCATGCGTGTACCGCTTAAATTGATCATACTCATCCCGTTTACCTCAGTGCGCGGCGGCAGAATGTGCGGTGAATTTCTCGCCGACAATCAGGTTAACGATATCGCTGAGGCTGGTATCAGCCACCTGACGATCCGCCACGTTGGTGCCTTCGTACATCACCATGATGCGGTCACAGACCAGGAACAGATCCTGCAAACGGTGGGTGACCAGAATAACGCTGACGCCGCGCGCGCTGACGCGCCGGATCAGTTCGAGCACCGCTTCCACTTCGGCCACCGCCAGCGCGGCGGTCGGTTCGTCCATGATCAGCACTTTCGGTTCGAAGGCGGCGGCGCGGGCAATGGCAATCGCCTGGCGCTGACCGCCGGAGAGATTGCGCACCAGCAGGCGGGTATCCGGAATCGAAATACCCAATCCTTTCAGCATTTCCCGCGCATCGGCATGCATTTTTGCCTGGTCGAGAAACGGGATGCCCAGCAGATGCTTCAGCGGTTCGCGGCCCATAAACAGATTGCCGGCCACGTCAACGGTGTCGCACAGCGACAGATCCTGATAAACCATTTCGATATGACAGCGGCGGGCGTCCGCCGGATTAGTAAAGTGCATCTCTTCACCATCAATGCGGATCGCGCCGCTGGTGGGCACCACCGCGCCGGAAAGCACTTTGGTCAGCGTGGATTTCCCCGCGCCGTTATCACCCACCAGGCCCAACACTTCACCCGGCGCCAGCTTGAGGTTTACCCCGCGCAGTGAGCGGATCGCGCCGTAGGTCTTGGTGATATTGACCATTTCTACCCGCGCTCTGGCAGGCTGTGGCTGTTGCATCGTTGACTCCCATCGCAGTTTTTATGAGGGAAAACCCTCTCGCCAGACATCGATTACCCGGGACGGTGATGGCCGAAAAGGGTTCCGCTGGTCGCGGTCTACATCTTGTAAACCGGTTTACCTGAACAGCGGAACTGTCTCCAGTGCGCATCGGGACAAAACGCTAACTATTTGTTCGCCACTGATGACTAAGCAGCTTCCATGCCAGGCTGGGGAGGAGGATGGAGAGGGGTTTTCTAATTGGCTGTAATTTAATGGGATAATTTTAAATGTATCGGTAAACCGGTTTACCAGATGGCTCATCGTCTGAAGAGATTGAACAGTTTTTGCGCCAACGTTGTGCGATTACTGCGCCATTTTGGACCGGGCTAGCGTGATTGAATAGAATCGCGTCCAATCCAGGTGACCGGCAGACGGGTTTCGGCAGGAACATTTTCCTCGCCGTTCAGTAGCCGCAGCATCAGGCTGACGGCGGTTCTGCCCAGTTCCCGTGCGGGTTGGCGGATGGTGGAAATCCGTGGTTGGGTGAAATCCGCGTAGCTGGCGTCATCGAAGCCAACCAGCGATAAATCGTCTGGTGCACGCAGGCCCAGTTCCCGCAGGCCATCCAACAATCCGAGCACCAGAAAATCACTGGCGGCAAAGATCGCCGTCGGGCGGATCGCCTTGCTGAACAGCGTGCGCAGCGCCTGCTGACCGAACTCGCGCTGGTATTCGCCGTACATCACCCACTCTGGCGGACAGTGCAAACCGGCCTGCGCCAGCGCGGTGCAGAACCCCTGGTAACGTTCCCGCACGCTCATCAGTTCATCGGGCCCGCCGATAAAGGCGATCTGCTGATGACCAGCGGCAATCAGCTGCTGGGTGGCGATAAAGCCGCCCTGAACGTTGTCGGCAAACACCTTCGGCACCTGGCTGCCGGGGATATCTTCATCCAGCAGGACAATGCGCTGGTGGCGCTGGATCTCCCGGCGCAACAGGCCGTTATCCGGACGGTTAGTGGTAAACAGCAGGCCATCAACCTGGCAGGTATCCAGCCAGCGAATAAACTGCGTCTCTTTTTCGGGATTGTTACGGGTGATGCACAGCACCAGGCTGTAACCGTGTTCGAAAGCGGCTTCTTCGGCGGCATCGGCCAGTTCGGCAAAGAACGGGTTGGTAATATCCGGCAGCACCAGGCCCAGCGTTTCGCTGCCGCCTTTGCTCAGCCGGCGGGCGAGGCTGTTCCCGCGATAATCCAGCTCGGCAATCGCGGATTCGATACGCGCAATGGTCTCATGTGGCAGCACAATACTGTTGTTGAGATAGCGGGAAACCGTCGCTTTCGACAGACCCGCATGGGATGCCACATCGGAGAGCAAAACGCGTTTTTTAATCATCATGCCAGCCACATCAGTGAAAGAGGGGTATCTGTAACATAGTTAAGCGCCGCTGTTATACCACTTTCGCTGCAATTCGCGCTGGCAAAAATAGCGCTTGACAAAAAAACGGCCAGAGAGAATTGTAATAGGCAGTTTACCTGCACGACCCGGGAAGAGATTCCCACCCGTTAAACGACATTTTATCCCTGCACCGAAATGGACCGGCTGCCTAAATGTTTTTTTCACGGTTTCACCTTAACGCCCCCATTTCCACCGGGTGTTTACGCCATCACGCTGCTATTTGCCCTGCCATCCATAATGCCGCCCGGTGTATTTTACGCTGAGGTAGAGATTTACTCCCATTGAGGATCATGATGATGGTTTTTAACACCGGAAAATTGCGAATTGTAGCCCTGGCAACCGTTTTACTGGCATCTGGCAGTTATATGACCTCGGCGCTGGCAGCGGCACCGACTTATGCATTAGTGCAGATTAATCAGCAGGCGTTGTTTTTCAACCTGATGAATAAAGGTGCGCAAGACGCGGCGAAAGCCAGCGGCAAAGATCTGGTGGTCTTTAACGCCACGGATAATCCCGTTGCCCAGAATGATGCCATCGAAAACTATATTCAGCAGGGCGTGAAGGGCATATTAGTTGATGCGATTGATGTCAACGGCATTATGCCGGCAATTAAAGAAGCCGCAGCGGCGAAAATCCCGGTAATCGCCATTGATGCGGTGCTGCCAGACGGTCCTCAGGCCGCGCAGGTGGGCGTGGACAACATTGAAGGCGGCAAAATTCTCGGCAGATACTTCGTTGATTACGTTAAAAAAGACATGGGTGGCAAAGCACGCGTCGGTATCGTCGGAGCGCTGAACTCGGCTATTCAGAATGACCGTCAGAAAGGCTTTGAAGAGACGATTAAAAGCAATAAACAGATTACCGTTGCCGACGTAGTGGATGGCCAGAATATTCAGGACAACGCGATGACCGCGGCGGAAAACCTGATCACCGGTAACCCGGATATCACCGCGATTTACGCCACAGGTGAACCGGCGCTGCTGGGCGCGATTGCGGCAGTAGAAAACCAGGGTCGTCAGAAAGATATCAAAGTATTTGGCTGGGATCTGACTGCGAAAGCCATCAGCGGCATTGATGGTGGCTACGTCACGGCGGTATTGCAGCAGGATCCGCAGAAGATGGGCGAAGAAGCGTTAAAAGCCCTGAATGAGATTACCGCCGGTAAAACGGTACCAAAACGTATTTTGGTGCCAGCAACCGTGGTGACCAAAGACAACGTCGGTCCGTATCGCACGCTGTTTAAATAGGGCTGATGGCCCACATGAAAATGTGGGCTATGCCTTTTAGTTTTGCAGCAAGGCGGCCAGTTCGACGATGCTGGGGAACGCGCTGTAGGTCCCAGCACGGCTAACGGTAATCGCAGCCGCCTGACTGGCGTGAGTGAGTGCTAACTTATCAATCTCTGTTTCGCGCAGCAATGCAGAGGCCAGCATCACTGCCAGGAAGGTATCGCCAGCGCCGGTACTGTCGACAGCCGTCACCGGGAGTGCGGCACAAAAGGCTTGGTTATCAGGGGTTTTGAGCGATGCACCCTGTGAACCGTGAGTGACCACTAACATTTTGACCCCTTCCGGCTTCAGCAGCGCCGCTTCATGCTGATTGAGGACGGCAATATCGACCAGAGACCAGAGCTCAGCGAAGGCGGCTTTGGCTGGCGAAGGGTTAAACACGGTGATCATGCCCCGGGCTTTAGCGAATTCGAACAGGCCACGGGTTTTCTCGAGGGAGAAATTACCCTGTTGCAGCAAAACGTCTCCGGGCTGGGCGGCAGAAAGCGCCTGCGTAATCTCGGTTAGCGATAATGAATCCGCCGCGGTGGTGGTGGTGATAATGGCATTATCACCGTCGGCGCTATTGAAAATAATTGAGGTATCACTGTGACAAGGGAATAACGTTTCAGGCAACAGTTGCAGCGGTTCAGCGAGCATCCGCTCTTTGATCCACTTGCCATTACTGTCATTTCCGATCGCGGCGACTAACGTCGTTTCTATGCCGCAGCGGGAAAGTAATATTGCCTGATTGGCGCCTTTGCCACCGATATCTTGTGACGTTTTATTGCCATGAATGGATGAGCCTTTTGTGGGAATATCGGGGATTGACCAGATTTCATCGACGGCTATATTCCCGGTGACATAAACACGCATAGTGTTTCCTTGAACAGGATGAAGAAGATGGTTTCTATATCAGCAGGAAAAACAGACGCAATACAAGCTATTTTTTCACGTAAGAAAGTGGTCATTGGCGTTATTCATTGCGACCCTTTTCCCGGCACGCCTAAATACAGAGGGAAAACAATCGGCGATATTATTGAGCGTGCGTTACGCGATGCGGATAATTATGTTTCCGGCGGCGTTCATGGCCTGATAATTGAAAATCACGGCGATATTCCTTTTTCCAAACCGGAAGATATCGGCCCGGAAACCGCGGCGCTGATGGCAGTGATCACCGAAAAGGTGCGCACCCGTTTTAACGTGCCGTTAGGCATCAACGTGCTGGCAAATGCGGCAATCCCTGCGCTGGCGACCGCGCTGGCCGGCGGTGCCGACTTTATCCGCGTCAATCAATGGGCCAATGCCTACATCGCCAACGAAGGCTTTATCGAAGGTGCGGCGGCCAAAGCGCTGCGTTATCGCAGCCAGCTGCGCGCCGAACATATCAAGGTCTTTGCCGACAGCCACGTGAAGCATGGCAGCCATGCCATCGTTGCCGACCGCTCAATTCAGGAACTGACCCGTGACGTCGACTTCTTTGAAGCCGATGCGGTGATCGCCACCGGTCAGCGCACCGGCGACAGCGCCACGCTGAGCGAAATTGATGAGATCCGCGGTGCCACCGAATTGCCACTGCTGGTGGGATCGGGCGTTACGCCGGATAACGTTGGGCAGATCCTGTCGCGTACCCAGGGGGTGATCGTCGCCAGCGCGCTGAAGGTGGATGGCGTCTGGTGGAATGAGGTTGAGCTGGCGCGGGTGAAGCATTTTATGGCTGCGGCGGCGTCCGTGTTGGAGGGCGAATAGATGGAAACCTTCAGCGATCGTTTGCTGCGGGAGCATCAGGGCGCGTGGCATGAGATGCAGCAGCATCGCTTTGTTTGCGAGATTGAGCAGGACGTTTTGTCTGCCGACGTTTTCAATCGCTACCTGGTGTTTGAAGGTAACTTTGTTGCCACCGCCATCGCCATTTTTGCGCTGGGTGTCAGTAAAGCGCCCGATATTCGTCAGCAGCGCTGGTTGATCGGCGTGCTCAATGCGCTGGTCGATACGCAGATCGCCTGGTTTGAAACGGTGCTGGCAAAACGCAACGTCAATCCGGCCGACTACCCGGACGATCTGCCTGGCGTCAGACGGTTTCGCGACGGTATGCTGAACGTGGCCCAGCGCGGCAGTTATGAAGAGATCATCACGTTAATGTTCGGCGCGGAGTGGATGTATTACCACTGGTGCAAGCGCGTCAGTCTGAAAACGCAATCCGATGAAGATGTGCGACGGTGGATTGAGCTGCACGCGGAAGAGGAATTTTTCCAGCAGGCCAGCTGGTTAAAAACGGAGTTGGATCGCTGTGCGGCGCAGCTGAGCGCCGAGCAGAAATTCGCGCTGTCTGACCTGTATGGCAAGGTACTGAAGTGGGAAATTGATTTCCATAGCGCTGCCTATGTGGAAGCGCACTGAGGGGCGAGGGAGGGGCCGCGGTTCAGACGCAAAAAAGGGCGGAAACCCTTCCGCCCTTTCTTTACTACCCGGCCACTAAACGTTGAGGCCGGTTTCGTCCATCGACCTTACTGGTTGCGTAAGGTATCGATGTCGATCACAAAGCGGTATTTCACATCGCTTTTCAGCATACGTTCGTAGGCGTCGTTCACTTCATCCATCTTGATCATTTCGATATCAGAGGTGATGTTGTGCTTACCGCAGAAATCCAGCATCTCCTGCGTTTCTTTGATGCCACCGATCAGCGAACCGGCCACGCTACGACGTTTGAACACCAGGTTAACCACCTGTGGTGCCGGATGATCATGCTCAGGCACGCCGACCAGGGTCATGGTGCCATCGCGACGCAGCAGGGTGATAAACTGGTTCAGGTCGTGCTGAGCGGCAACGGTGTTCAGAATAAAGTCGAAGCTGTTGGTGTGCGCCGCCATCTGCTCGGGATCTTTGGAAATCACCACTTCATCCGCGCCCAGGCGCTTGCCGTCTTCGATTTTGGACGGCGAGGTGGTGAACAGCACCACGTGTGCGCCCATCGCATGGGCAATTTTCACGCCCATGTGACCCAGGCCGCCGAGACCAACGATACCGACTTTCTTACCCGGACCGACTTTCCAGTGGTGCAGCGGTGAGAAGGTGGTGATACCTGCACACAGCAGTGGCGCTGCGCCAGCCGGATCCAGGTTTTCAGGAATGCGCAGCACGAAGTCTTCGTTGACGATAACCTGAGTGGAGTAGCCGCCGTAAGTGATGTCGCCGGTAATGCGGTCTTCGCCGTTATAGGTGCCGGTGAAACCGTTTTCACAGTACTGCTCCAGGTCTTCTTTACAGCTGTCACACTCGCGACAGGAATCGACCAGGCAACCCACGCCGACTAAATCGCCCACTTTGTATTTGTGGGTGTGTCCGCCAACGGCGGTGACACGGCCGACGATTTCATGGCCAGGGACGACAGGAAAAACGGTGTTTTTCCACTCGTTACGGGCCTGGTGCAGATCCGAGTGGCAGACGCCACAGAACATAACTTCAATCTGGACATCGTGTTCACGCAGTTCGCGCGGCTGGAACTCAAACGGGGCCAGCTTTGATTTAGCGTCCTGTGCGGCATAGGCATGCGTAATATTCATGGTGTCTCCAGTCATTGAAAGTGTTGAGAACTTACTGCTTAGAGGATGTTCTGACAGACCGTGCTGGCAGAATCGGAGTAGGGAGTCGAGCCCATTAAGGATAGTTAGCTATTGGTAAAGGGGGTATGCCGGAATCTGTCTAAATCTTGCCTGATCCTGCAGGATTTGCTCTGAAGCGGCAAAAAGAAGCGGAAAAGGGCGCAAATTTGTTGCCAGTCGTGGAATTTGTTTCTTCATGTAAATCAAATAAAACCGTCATCTGGCAGGCTTAATGCGGCTGAAAAAAGCAGGGGCGGATAAATCCGCCCCTTGTTTACAGCTTGCCAGCCCTATCCAGAAACTCCCGCTTATCCTTACGATAAACGGAGGATAGCCTAATCCAGATTTAACAGTGGCTTCAGGAAGCGTGCGGTGTGCGACTCTTTGCACATCGCGACCGTTTCCGGCGTGCCGGAGGCGAGGATCATCCCGCCACCGCTGCCGCCTTCCGGACCCAGATCGACAATCCAGTCCGCGGTTTTGATCACATCAAGGTTGTGCTCAATCACCACGATGGTGTTGCCCTGGTCACGCAGCTGATGCAGCACTTCCAGCAACTGCTGAATATCCGCGAAGTGCAAACCGGTGGTCGGCTCATCAAGGATGTACAGCGTCTGGCCGGTACCGCGCTTGGAGAGTTCTCTCGCCAGCTTCACGCGCTGCGCTTCACCGCCGGAAAGGGTGGTCGCCGACTGACCGAGACGGATATACGACAGGCCGACGTCCATCAGCGTTTGCAGCTTACGCGCCAGTGCAGGCACCGCATCAAAGAATTCGCGGGCTTCTTCGATGGTCATTTCCAGCACTTCGTGGATGTTCTTGCCTTTGTACTTCACTTCCAGCGTTTCACGGTTATAGCGCTTGCCTTTGCACTGGTCGCACGGCACATAAATGTCCGGTAAGAAGTGCATCTCAACCTTGATCACGCCGTCACCCTGACAGGCTTCGCAGCGGCCGCCACGGACGTTAAAGCTGAAACGTCCAGGCGTGTACCCGCGCGTACGAGATTCCGGTACGCCGGCAAACAGTTCACGCACCGGGGTGAAAATACCGGTGTAGGTGGCCGGGTTCGAGCGCGGCGTACGGCCGATTGGGCTCTGGTCGATATCGATAACCTTATCGAAGTTTTCCATGCCGGTGATATCGCGATACGGTGCCGCTTCGGCGATGGTCGCACCGTTCAGCTGACGCTGGGCAATGGGGAACAGCGTATCGTTGATCAGCGTGGATTTACCGGAACCGGAGACGCCAGTAATGCAGCTAAATAACCCGACCGGCAGCGACAGCGTCACGTCCTTCAGGTTGTTGCCCCTCGCACCGGTCAGCTTCAGCACTTTACCCGGATCGGCCTTCACGCGTTCTTTCGGGATGGCGATCCCGCGCTTGCCGCTAAGATACTGACCCGTCAGCGATTCCTCCACCGCCATAATGTCATCAACGGTGCCTTCCGCCACCACCTGGCCGCCATGCACACCGGCACCGGGGCCGATATCAATCACGTGATCTGCGGCGCGGATCGCATCTTCATCATGCTCAACCACAATAACCGTATTGCCGAGATCGCGCAGATGCACCAGCGTTTCCAGCAGGCGTTCGTTATCGCGCTGATGCAGACCGATTGACGGCTCATCCAGCACGTACATCACGCCGACCAGTCCCGCACCAATCTGGCTGGCCAGACGGATACGCTGCGCTTCCCCCCCCGACAGCGTGTCGGCGGAGCGTGACATCGAAAGGTAGTTCAGACCGACGTTGACCAGGAACTTCAGGCGATCGCCAATCTCTTTCAGTACTTTTTCGGCAATCTGCGCACGCTGGCCGCTCAGCTTCATGTTCTGGAAGAACTCCATCGCATGGCCGATGCTCATATCGGAAATGGTCGGCAGCGTGGTGTTTTCAACAAACACGTGGCGCGCTTCGCGTTTCAGACGGGTGCCGTGGCAGCTGGTGCAGGAGCGGTTGCTGATAAATTTCGCCAGATCTTCGCGCACGGCAGAAGATTCGGTTTCTTTATAGCGGCGCTCGATATTGTGCAGCACGCCTTCAAACGGATGGCGACGCACTGAAGTGTCGCCGCGATCGTTGATGTACTTAAACTCAATGGTCTCTTTACCGGAGCCGTACAGGATCACCTGACGGGCATGATCGTCCAGCGAATCAAACGGCGATTCGATATCAAATTTCAGGTGTTCCGCCAGCGAGCGCAGCATCTGGAAATAATAGAAGTTACGGCGATCCCAGCCCCGGATTGCACCACCCGCCAGCGACAGTTCGGGATTCTGCACCACACGGTCAGGATCGAAATACTGCTGCACGCCCAGGCCATCACAGGTTGGGCAGGCACCGGCCGGGTTGTTAAAGGAGAACAGGCGCGGTTCCAGTTCGGTCATGCTGTAGCCACAGACCGGGCAGGCGAAGTTGGCGGAGAACACCAGCTCTTCCGCCTTATCATCGTCCATATCCGCCACCACGGCGGTACCGCCAGAGAGCTCCAGCGCCGTTTCGAACGACTCAGCCAGTCGCTGTTGCAGATCTTCACGCACCTTAAAGCGATCGACGACCACTTCAATGGTGTGTTTCTTTTGCAGTTCCAGCTTCGGTGGATCGGAAAGATCGCACACTTCCCCATCGATTCGGGCGCGGATATAGCCTTGCGAGGCCAGATTTTCCAGCGTTTTCAGGTGCTCGCCCTTACGCTCTTTCACGATCGGCGCGAGCAGCATCAGACGACGGCCTTCTGGCAGCGCCAGCACGTTATCCACCATCTGGCTGACGGTTTGTGCCGCCAGCGGAATGTCATGATCCGGGCAGCGCGGCTCGCCGACGCGGGCAAACAGCAGGCGCAGGTAGTCATGAATTTCGGTGATGGTGCCCACGGTGGAACGCGGGTTGTGTGAGGTGGATTTCTGTTCGATCGAAATGGCTGGCGACAAACCTTCGATATGATCAACATCCGGTTTCTCCATCAGCGAGAGAAACTGGCGGGCATAGGCCGACAGGGATTCTACATAGCGGCGTTGCCCCTCGGCGTACAGCGTATCAAACGCCAGCGAGGACTTACCGGAACCTGACAAGCCGGTGACAACGATCAGTTTGTCGCGCGGGATGGTCAGGTTGATATTTTTCAAATTATGGGTGCGTGCACCCCGTACTTCGATCTTATCCATTCACAATTCCCGGATTAACACAGATCTCACCATGCCGGTCCGGCATGGCCAGAATTAAGCCTGTAATTATGGCACAAAATAACCTGATTGGATATCCAGTGTTTTGCCGAAAGCACTCGGCAGGATCCTGATGCAGGCTGCGACCTGGCCGTAAAAAATCTCGATCCTGCTCAGGCCGCAATCTGCAACGGGGTAAGCGTGATAAAGGCCTTTGAGATCCGGATCTGAAAGTAGGATCTCAGGGAGTGGCATGTTAGAATTTCCGGCTTAGACTTAAAGCAGAACAATTATCGGAGACTCGAACATGGCCAGCAGAGGCGTAAACAAAGTGATCCTGGTGGGCAACCTGGGTCAAGATCCGGAAGTCCGCTACATGCCTAATGGCGGCGCCGTTGCCAACATCACGCTGGCCACGTCCGAAAGCTGGCGTGACAAGCAAACCGGCGAAACCAAAGAAAAAACCGAATGGCACCGTGTTGTGCTGTTCGGCAAACTGGCGGAAGTCGCGGCAGAGTACCTGCGTAAAGGTTCTCAGGTGTATATCGAAGGCGCACTGCAGACCCGTAAATGGACTGACCAGGCTGGCGTTGAGAAGTACACCACCGAAGTGGTCGTCAATGTTGGCGGCACCATGCAGATGCTGGGTGGACGTCAGGGTGGCGGTGCAGGCGCACCGGCTGGCGGCGGCGGTCAGGGCAGCAACAACGGCTGGGGCCAGCCGCAGCAGCCGCAGAGTGGCGACAAC
>LIDZ01014373.1_pt7 | contig 68944 bp, 62 predicted proteins | sample 644651 | NCBI WGS metagenome assembly LIDZ01 (sample SAMN03856242, study PRJNA289617) | food metagenome | isolation source: wine grapes on drying loft during traditional withering process | host: Vitis vinifera cv. Corvina | place: Italy: Gargagnago di S. Ambrogio di Valpolicella | collected 2014-01 | reverse complement strand
AGTTCCATCTGCAACAAGTTCCGCTGCTTCTCCAGGGAACTGACCTCGCTTTGTGTGCCACCATAAGCTGCAATGGCCTGGACCGGGCTGATGCCTGATATTGTCTGTGCCTCCATGATCTGTCCCTCCGTTTCCTTGGCTCCCACTCCAAATTCAGCCAAGTTTAAAAGTTCTAATCATTCCTATTACCCCGCCGTCCCCGCCATGACAACAATCCAACCGCATATAGGAAAAAAATCGTCACATAGTCTCAGTCAGCGCTTGTTTCGACCCTACCAAAGACCCACCCTGCTCCTACGGTCGGTATGCTGTAAGTGCAGATTCCTGCGAGCTTTCCTTCAAAAAACTTGCCCCTACTTGTGATACGGTTCACCGCGATCGCTGTAACGGCAAGCTTAATTATCTCTTCCAGCTCATCGACCAATACTTTTGCAAGTTCAAAATTCTTATCTTTTAAAGCCAATTCTATTTCCATTTCAACGGATCTATCAGTATATCGATCAATGTACTTTTCCCGCTGCCGCTGTTGGTTTCGCTCCCGCCATCATATCGCCAGAACCATCCCTTTGGCTACCTACACAATCTCTTTATTAAAATGCCCTCTTGTGTCTGTTTCCTGATTAAAGACAGCATGATTCATTGAGCCATTTAATTTACCTGACGCCATATTAATGACTTCCTCAACCTGCTCTTTGGATTCAACTGTGAAGTTTAATCTGAGCGCCTCGATTCCTTTGATGTTTTGTAGCTCATCTAAAAGATTAAGCGTCTTCCCATTAAGGAGAGTCGTTGTACAATCATTATGGGAAATGATAGGGAACGTTCCGTGCTCATCTTTTAACTCATAGCTCTTCGTTTTGCAAATTCGGCATTGATCCATTTTTTTCATCGGACAATATTTTGTAAACATCAAAGGAACCCTGCCATATACAATCATTTCCAGTGCAGGATAGCCTTCATTTTCTTCATAATAGGCATTCATTAAATCTTCAATTTGGCTCTTATTCAATTCATATGATAAAGTGACTCGTTTTGCCCCTAATTTATATAATTCATAGCAACTAGTAGCATTAACAACATTTAGAGAATAGTCCGTAACAAACGGATTAGTTTCTCTGTAGTGATAAATTCCACCATATCCTCCGATTAGGAGCTGCCCTTCTTTTTCCTTATAATTATTCTGATTTCTTCTAACAACGTTTTTAAAATAGATTTCCTTAATTCCACAGCTCACGCAAGCATCGTACTGCTCCTTAGTCGTTACAGAGGCCGTAAGGTATGGTTTTTCAGGGGCAAAGCTTATTTTTTCTTTTGCTTTCAAAGCCTTGGTTCTTTTCTTTTGGCTGTTAAGCTTTAAGTCATATAAGCCCAGTACAATATCTCTTCTTGCTGCATTTAACAGTTTAGCTGGAATAAATGCATTGCATTCCTCAAAATCTACATGATTAAGTTCAAATATAGAATCATTTAATCTTGAAAATTGCTTTATTATCTGGTCTTTTGTTGTTGGATTATTAATGGCTTCGCCTAGTATTTCCTCGCTTTCATATGAATAATTAAAGCCTAAGCCCTCCGCATCTATAAAAAGCTTTGAATCTGGACATGCGTATACTCTAATATCGAGGTTAAACCGCTTAAATTCTTTTTCCAGTGATGATTCTAATTCTTTGTTATAGAAATAATCCTTCGTTTTATATACTAAATCTCCCTTAGACATCTTTTCTTTGATTTTGATATAGCAGACATCATCTGCTTTGTTGATTAATTCGCCCTCTTTATCGTACAGTTTTGCAACAGCTAAATTAATATCTTCATTGTTGTGACTTATTCGAATGGTATCGTTCTGATTTAAAGGACGTGTAAGTGTTATTTCATACATGTCTTTAACAATCTTGCTGATTGTTCCAATTTCATAACCAAAGTGATTAGGTCTTAAAATGTTTGTAATATTTCTCCTATCTTCGTGAAACAAATATCCTTTAGTAAATGTTCGATTGAATGTTTTCTTCAGATTTTCTTTATCTTCTTCGGTTATTTTATGATCTAAGGCCATGCGATATTTGGATACAACATTAGCAACATACGTAGGCACTTTCATTCGGCCTTCGATTTTTAAAGAATCGATTTCTTTTAAATCCTCGATATAGTCGATTGTGTTTAAGTCCTTGGTAGATAGAATATGGTTTTTCCCTAAAGATGTACCTGTTGTCTTATCCATGAGTTCATATTCCTTACGGCATGAACCCACACATCTTCCGCGATTTGCGCTTCGATTGCCCATTAATCCTGACATTAGACAGTTTCCCGAATAAGATACACATAAAGCACCGTGAACGAAAATTTCTAAGGGTATTTCAGCTATTCTTTTGATCTCTTTTACTTTTTCAATCTCAACCTCACGGGACAGAACAACTCTTTTAGCACCAAGTTCTTTAAATAATAAAGTTCCGTCTAAATCGTCTATTCCCATTTGAGTTGAACAATGTGCTTCCATATCAAGAAAGTTGTTAACGATATAATCCAAAGCAGTCAGGTCCTGGACGATAATGCCATCCATACCGATTTCATTTAATTCGCGTATTTGCTCTTTCATCTCTTCAACTTCGTTTTCAAAAACAATGGTATTCATTGTAACATAGAGTTTAACGTTCCTCAGGTGCGCATACGTAACAGCCTCTTTTAACGTTTCTAAATCAAAATTAGATGAGTATGCACGTGCACCAAATTTTTGCATTCCTAAGTATACTGCATCACAACCATTAGAAATTGCAGCTTTTAAAGCTTCCATACTTCCTGCTGGAGCTAATAATTCAGTCATTTTTTCCTCCTTATGATCCATAAAAATAAAAAACTTGCCTTACTTATGATACGGTTCACCGTATCACAAGTAAACTACAGATCTTCATAACATAGTTCTTTGAATGCTGACTAACCTAAAGAAGAAGCCATCTACTCTTTTAATACAGTAAATGGCTTCTCAATGTTTATTTAGTTTGTGCTCCCAGCCTCAACCCGCGGCGGGCGCATGGTCAGGCTGACCCGACCCTTCTTGAGGTCAACGGCCATCACCCAGACGGTGACGTTGTCGCCTACGGAGACAACATCCATCGGATGCTTCACGAAGCTCCCGCTGAGCTGAGAAATATGCACCAGCCCGTCGTTCTTGATGCCGATATCGACGAAGGCGCCGAAATCGATAACATTGCGGACAGTTCCCTGCATCTCCATGCCGGGAACCAGATCCTCAATCTTCAGCACATCGGTGCGGAAGATCGGCAGAGGCAACTCTTCGCGCGGATCGCGGCCCGGACGCTGCAAGCTCTCCAGTATGTCGCGCAGTGTGGGCACGCCGACATCCAGCTTCACAGCCAGCTCTTCGGCATGCTGTGCCTCAAGCTCCAGCTGCGCAGCCACTTCCTTGCTGCCTAGACTGTTGACGTCCAGCTTCAGCTCACGGAACAGGCGATCCACCACGGAATAGGATTCGGGGTGGATGGGCGTACGATCCAGCGTATTGTCACCGCCAGGAATCCGCAGAAAGCCGATGCACTGCTCATAGGATTTAGCTCCTAGGCGCGGTACCTTTTGCAACTGCTTGCGGGTGGTGAACTTGCCGTTCTCCTCACGGAATTTGACGATGTTCTTGGCAATCGTCCCATTAATCCCGGCAACGTACGACAACAAGGATGGGGAAGCAGTGTTCACATCTACTCCGACATGGTTAACCGCAGACTCAACAACAGCCTTTAGGCTTTCCTCCAGATGTTTCTGGGAAACGTCATGCTGGTATTGCCCTACACCGATGGCCTTCGGATCAATCTTCACCAGCTCTGCCAGCGGGTCTTGCACACGGCGGGCGATAGAAGCAGCACTGCGCTCCGACACATCCAGATCCGGGAATTCCTCTTGGGCCAGCTTGGAGGCGGAATAAACGCTCGCTCCAGCTTCATTAACGATCAGATAAGCCAGCTCCGGATTCCCAATATCGGCAATAACCTCAGCTGTGAATTGTTCGGTCTCCCGTGAGCCTGTACCGTTACCGATAACGATCAGCTGAATGCCATATTTCTTAATAAGCTCTTTGAATTTGGCTGCGGCTTCGATGGTTTTGTTATGCGGCGGCGTTGGGTAGGTCACCGCGACCTCCAGCAGCTTGCCGGTATCATCTACAACCGCCAGCTTACAGCCGGTACGGTAGGCAGGATCTACGCCCAATACACAGCGTCCCTTAACCGGTGGCTGCAGCAGCAGGCTGCGCAAGTTGCCAGAGAAGATGGTAATGGCCTGTTTATCGCCCTTCTCTGTCATTTCTCCTCGTACTTCACGCTCTACAGACGGAGCAATTAACCGTTTATAGGAATCCTCAATGACCGCATCCAGTAAATCCTTCACTGGCGAAGGCCCTTTAATAATCTTCCGCCCAATAAAGGCATGGAGCTTATCGGCAATGACTTCAAGACCCACCTTCAGCACATTCTCCCGCTCCCCGCGGTTAATGGCCAGAATACGGTGCGGCGGCATTTTATGTACAGGTTCACGGTAACTATAGTAATTCTCATAAACGGATTCCTGCTTCGCATCCTTAGCCTCGGATACAAGCACGCCTTGGCTGGATGTATATTGGCGGACCCAAGAACGAATAGTCGGATCATCCGCTATATTCTCGGCAATGATATCCATGGCACCTTGCAGTGCCAGATCCGCTGACTCCACACCTTTGTCTATATCTATATATTTTACCGCTTCTTCAGCCGGCAATCCTTGTCTGCGCTGCTCCATAATCCAGTTAGCCAAAGGCTCTAATCCCTTTTCCTTGGCGACACTGGCCCGCGTCTTGCGCTTCTGGCGGAACGGACGGTACAAATCCTCCACTTCCTGAAGCTTAACCGCGTTCATGATTTGTTCCTGCAACTCCTTGGTCAGCTTGCCCTGCTCTTCGATATTGCGGATAACATCCTTCTTGCGTTCACCCAAATTACGCAGATACCCGAGACGTTCCTCGATATCACGCAGTACATTCTCATCAAGCTCGCCGGTCATTTCCTTGCGGTATCTGGCGATAAAGGGAATTGTATTCCCCTCATCAAGCAGTCCTACCGTTGTCCGTACCTGTCCCAGGCTGATCCCAAGCTCTTTGGCGATAGCCACAGTGATTAGTTCCTGCTCGCGCTTGACGTTTGCTTCCTCTGTCACGATACCCGTGTTATTATTCTCTACAGCCAATAGTATCCCTCTTTCCTTACACCTGTCTGTCTTTTCGTTAATCCATATCTAAAATAGTATCACAAATGTGCGCTGTACCAAAACTCTAACTCAGAGTTTATCCTTTCATTTACCGTTCCTTTTCCATATATTATCCTTGCTGCCGAAGCCTCTTCCTGCCAGAACCAAGCGATAACACACAACATAAACCCAGAACCAGCGCGGCCGCCATATAGGGATAATTAATGTTCAAATCAAACAGGTAACCGGCGATTACCGGTCCAGCTATATTCCCAAGACTAGTGTAAGCCGAGTTCATACCTGCAACAAAACCCTGCTTCTCCCCAGCCATTTTGGATAGCTGTGTGCTCACTGCCGGACGTAAAATATCCGTAGCAAAAAACACAATAAAAGTAACTACAATAATAGCCCAGAAGCTGTTCACAAACAGCGTCAGCAGAATAAACAGGCCTGCGATCAGCAGACAGCTGGAAATCACTTTATTCTCCCCGAAGCGGTTTAAGATCCAGCCAAAAAAGGTGACTTGCACAACCGCTCCGGCAATGGAGCCAAAAGTGATCACAAAAGCAATATCCTTGGGTGTAAACCCAAATTTATGATCTACAAACAACCCGAATACCGTCTCATAATTGGCTAATCCAAAAGAAAGGACGAACACAATGACCAGTCCCAAAAAATAAGGTTCCCGGTAAGAACGTACAAGCTGCATCACCAGACTCTCCTTATTTCCTGAAGAAGCCTGCACCTGTTCTTTACGTTGCTCCACGGTGAGCGATTCCGGCAATATAGCAATCGTCAGTAACGCAGCAACCGCCGCTGCTCCCGCAGCAAAGAAAAAGGGAATACGTATGCCGAACTCCGCAATATACCCGCCGAGGCCGGGGCCGATAATAAATCCGGTGGTAATCGCTGCATTGATATATCCCATTCCTTTTGCCCGTTCCTCTACAGTGGTTGTGTCCGCCGTATAGGCCATCACCGCAGGCATGATCAGAGCAGCCCCAATACCACCCAACATTCTTGAAGCAAATAAGAGCCAGGGCTCATTAGCCAGACCAAACAGCAGCTCTGAGAAGGAAAAGATAATCAGACCAGCCACAATTACTTTTTTTCTGCCTATCGAGTCGGACAATCTGCCTGCGAATGGTGATATTAATAATTGAGTAAGCGAGAATGCAGCCACTAAGAGCCCTACAATCTGTCCGCTCATATGAAGCTCATTCATGTAGGTAGGCATAATAGGCACTACTAATCCAATTCCGGTAAACGCAAGAAAAATATTAAGCATGAGCAGCAGCATTGCGCCCCTATTTCTAAGCAGTAATGACATTGTAATGACCTCCGTTGTATTCTATGTTGTCCAAATTAAACATATTTGAATTCACTAGACCGACCATCCGGTCTATTTAATGGCAAAGAAACACCCTGCCAGGTATCTTGAAGAAACTTCTGCCTCTATTCCTACATAGACTTAAAGCTTCTCCCGCGCTCCTCCGTATTTCTTCGTTTAGTGGGTACGCATACCTTGCAATAGCAGCCTAACTGCTTCTCGGTAATATTTCATGATATCTTCCGGTGTCTTCGCATGAACGGAGATCTCAGCGACTCTTCCGATGCCTTCAAGCAGGCCATTCACAATAATTACATAGTTCTCCAAATCGCCTGCGAGGAGATAATTCGTATCGATTCCTTCCTGCAGAAGATCTCGGGAGGCCCGCAAGGTAGAGTCGTATATTAGAGCAAGCCGCTTAATAATCTCTGGCGGATGTGTTCTGCTTCTGGAGAATTCCTCCAACGCCCGAATCAGCGGATTCTGAAAATCATGTGCGTAGTGCTCAGCCAGTGCATAGAACCGCTCCTCTATGCCAGTAGTCTCACTTCGTTTGTTATCCCACTCCTGCAGCCATTGCTTTGTATCCTCTTCAACCACATATAGGAACAGTTCTTCCTTGCTCGAAAAATGATGATAAAGGCTCCCTTTACTGACATTCGCGGTAACACATACCTCATTCATAGTAACGGCTCCGTAGCCCTTCTGCACGAATAGCTGTGTTGCCTTCTGTACAATTCGTTTCTTAGTCTCTTCCCCGTCCGAACGTCCTTTGCTGCCAAGCATTTCATCATCTCCTAGACCGACCATACGGTCTAATACTAACAGAAACGTTGCGAATAGTGAAGACCTATCATATACAGAAACGTATACAGTCTAATTCGCCCTCAAAAATGAAAATCAAAAAGACGCACGGGTTCAACCCCGATGCGTCTTCACGATTATTCACTATCTATAGCCTTGCCTGACTTTAGAAATCAATCAAACCAAGGCTGATCTGTAGCGAATCATCCACCTTCTTCATGGTCTCATCGTCGAGGTGGGTGATCTTATCAGTTAAGCGTTGTTTGTCAATGGTTCGAACCTGCTCCAGCAAAATAACAGAATCCCGGTCAAAGCCATGAGCAGCCGCATCGATTTCTACATGCGTCGGTAGTTTAGCCTTCTGAATCTGTGCAGTGATCGCTGCCACAATTACCGTAGGACTGAAGCGATTACCAATATCGTTCTGAATCACCAGAACTGGCCTAACTCCGCCTTGTTCGGAACCTACTACAGGCGATAGGTCGGCAAAAAAAACGTCGCCGCGTTTAACGATCAATGTTTACACCCCGCTTACTAAGCGGCCAAGAGTACTGTCTGCATCTTCCTCAGCGAGGAACGCCTCGCATGCCATGGTCAAGTTGATCTTGGCCATTTCCATATAGCCACGCTGCATGGACTCACGAATGGAACGTTTCCTCCGTTCGCTTAAGTACAGCTTCATGGCCTGCCTGATCAATTCACTCCGGTTGGAATTCTCCAATTGAACGATTCCATCCACTTCCTGTAAGAGATGATCGGGCAAGCTGATCATGATTCTTTTGGTGTTCTGCAAATTGGCCACCTTCTCTTCCACCCCCACAAACCTTCTGCCCTTGTGTTCCAGTGTTACATTATACAAGGAATTTTATACAAGGAATATATGCCGCCAGTATATCAAGTATGCTGCATCCCATTATAAACTAGATATGGCGGTTCGTATAGACTATAGATCACACAGTCGTATACAATCTATTTCCTGCTATTTATTCCCTGCAAGTAATCACTGTCAGAACTTTCCGGCTGCAGCAAGGCATTCACCAGGTTCGGAAGCATGCCTTCACGTATATATACGCGGGGCACTCGGTGGGCCAGCATACAAATTACCTCGTAGTGAATCGTTCCAAGATGGAGAGCCAGCTCGTCTGCCGTGATAGACACGTCAGCTTGGCGGCCGATGAGTACAACCTCTTCGCCAGCTTTGATTTGTTCTGCTTCTTCAGCGAAAGATTTGAGCGATACCATACATTGGTCCATGCAGATGGTTCCGACGATAGGGACGCGGCGTCCGCGTATTAACACCTCCGCTTTGCCTGTTAGCATGCGGGAGTATCCATCTGCGTACCCCACAGGCAGCGTTGCAATTCTCTCTACACTGTCTGTGATGTACTTGGCTCCGTAGCTGATGCCCCAATCGGGCGGCAGGTTCTTGACATAAACGGCCTGCGTCTTCAGCGTCATTACCGGATGTAAGACGACCGGTTGACGGTTAACTTCAGATGATGGATAGAATCCGTACAAGCTGATGCCTACACGCACCATATTGCAGGAAAGAAGAGGTGTATCAATGGCAGTAGCGCTATTGCCCGTATGTATGATCGGGATTTCAATTTCCTGTTCCCGAAGCGCTTCCACTACGCCCATAAACCGTCGGTGCTGCATCAATGTATAGCTTTTGTCTTGTTCGTCTGCCTTGGCAAAATGGGTGAACATGCCCTCCAGCTCCGCTTGCGCTACAGACTGCACTTCAGCGATGAATGCAGGTGCGTCAGCTGGCAAAAGACCCAACCGTCCCATCCCGCTATCGATCTTGATGTGCACCTTCAGCCGATGCTCCGAATGCCTTGGAAGCTGCCTTACTGCTTCCAGTACCTCCGGGGTGAATAGTGTTACGGTTACATGATTCTCCCAGGCTACGATTATCCCTTCTGGAGATGTATAGCCAAGCACCAGTATAGGAATCAGTATTCCCGCCTGACGCAGCTCTAATGCTTCGTCCAAAAAGGCCACACTAACATAATCCGCTCCGAGTCGTTCCAGCTCCCGTGTCACTTCCACTGCTCCATGGCCGTACGCATTTCCTTTGACGCATCCCATAAACTTGGTCTCTGCCGGTAAAACCGAGCGAAAGGCCTCGTAATTGGCACGCAAATCATCCAGATTAATCTCGGCTACTGTCGGTCGATAGCTTGCTTGCACTTCAAAGTCACCTTCTTACATTTTAGTAAAACGTCATACCAGTATCGCATTGATCATTGTCTTACTATCAATGTTAATGCTAACTGAAGGTGGCTGTCAATGAAAGCGGAACTATCTTTTGCTTAAAATCTAAGGGACCTCGACGACATCAGCAAAAAAGGAAAACGGATGCCACGTTGTAGAGGGAAGAACCCCATTAAACGTAGCATCCGTCTACTTTTTATTATTTACCCGATTGTTCCTCCATAGAAGCGGCAATTTGCATCATTTCGCTAACTGGCAGATTTGCACTGGTAATCCGGTACTCTACGCCCTCGTTCATCCAGGTCAAAGTCTGCTGTTCATCCCCACTCAACAGGCCTACGGTAAACCCGAGATCAATCACACTTCCGGGAGCCAGCGACACTGCACGGTCCAGTGGGCGAGATTCCATGATGGTATATTGGTAAATTCCGTCATATCGGATGAGAACCGCGTGATCCTTACTGCTCTCGATTTTGTTAGAGTCCTTGAACTCAACTCCGGTCGGTATATAGCCAGGCTCAATGATGCCAAAATCACCAAGCTCTGCAGTAACCTGAGGCGTTGACTGTTCTTCTCCCTCAGGCACTACCACCGGATTGCCGTTCTCATCAACCTCGGCTACCGTGTTTTCCGAAGCCGCTCCGGCAGTCATATTCTTTTGCATATCAAAAGAATCCTTGGTAAACTCCGGATCAAATTTGAAGTTGTCGAACTTCACATCTACTACAACCTTGGCTTCAGAATCGGAGACCTGTACCTGCTTCGGTGCATAGCTCTTCTTATCCAGCCAAATCTTCTGGCGCACAAGCGCGCTGCTTTGATAATTCGCCGCTACTTCAAATACATAATTATCTCCATCCACCACGAACTGGCGGTTATTATCGGAGACAATGCCACGAACGAGCGTCTGGTACAGATAGACCTGACCTTGATTGTCCGGCCAGTCGCTCTGGAAGCGGAAGCTCTTATTCAGGCTTGGCGTAAGCACGAATACGCCCTCATCATTGCGCAGCACAATCTGCGTGATATCCTTCTGCACATTCGCCAGACTGATCCGGTAATAGGAAGGATTCTTGTACCATACCTCCACCTTATACTCCTGCGGCTGCTCGCCGGTGTAAAGAGTCATGGTACCCGAACCTTGGTACGCCCCCTGCTTGCTCTCCAACTTGTCGGCCACGTTGTTCAAATCCTTGACCACGGAAGCGGCATCCTTTTTCCCGCACCCCGTCATGATCAGGGCCACGCTCATAATAATCGCGAGTACCCATGTTATCCGGCGCATGACATCATCCCCTTAACCTGTTTTGATTGCCTTGAATAGTACATGTCTATGAGGGACTTGGCCGCAATATGCAGACGGGCATGACAAGCGTGGGATCAACAACAAAAAACATTATCTAGAGTAAGAATGCAAATAGCCAACTCCATGAACGAGCTGGCTAATAGCGTCTTGTATGATTTTAGCTATATACAATATTTCCTTCCTCAATCGTTACGCATGTTTTTTCTCTGATAAGAAGTACAGGAACGCCAGTAAAGGAATCGCCATTCCTATCAGAACGGTTAACCCCCAGCCGCCATAGGCATATGACCAGGCTCCCAGCGATGAGCCAATGGCTCCCCCCACAAAGAAAATTGCCATAAACAGTCCGTTCAACCGTCCTCTCGCTTCGCTGCCTAACGAATAGATCGCCCGCTGGCCAAGCACCAAATTCCCCGACACGCCCATATCCAGCATAATTGCGGCCAGAACCAGCAGCGCGAGCGCCGTATTGGAATCATCCTGAAACAGGTAGGCTAGCAAGAAAGCTGCGGCTGCAAACACAAATGCAAGGCCGGTCAGCGGTTTTGTCCAGCCGCGGTCAGCCCATCTGCCGGCAATGGGAGCCGCTACTGCCCCAGCCACACCTGCCAAGGCAAACAAGGCAATACCCTGCTGGGTCAGGTGGAAAGTATCGGACAGCCGCAAGGAGACTGTAGTCCAGAACAAGCTGAAGGTGCCGAATAGACTGGCTTGATAGAACGCACGGCGACGCAGTACAGGTGTGTTCTTCAGAAGAGTTCCCAGTGAGCGTATTAGTCCGCCGTAGTTCATGGTAGGCACAGGCTGGCGCTTAGGAAGAACACGCGACAATAGAATCGTCAGCAGCGCAATAACTACTGCAGATATCGCAAAGATCGCATGCCAGCTCCAGAGTGCCGAGACGAAGCTGGCAACCGGCCGGGCAAACATTATCCCCAGCAACAGACCACTCATGACATTCCCCACCACACGGCCACGCTGCTCTTCTGAGGATAGATAGGTAGCATACGGCACCAGTATCTGGGCGGCTACTGAGCCTAGTCCGATAAATAGAGAGGCTGTTAGAAACAGGATGGCATTCGATGCCAGAGTCGCCGCAACCAATGCCGCAATTACGACAACCAGCGACATTACCACCAGACGCCGATTCTCGATAATATCACTAAGCGGGACGATAAACAGCAGCCCCAGCACATAGCCAATTTGGGTCACCGTCACAATTAAACCTGCCGCCCCGGGCGAAAGACCCGTAGCCATACTAATCGGCCCTACCAAAGTTTGTGCATAATACAGATTAGCCACAATCAGACCACACGCTGTCGCTAACAGAAATATGATCCAACTTGGAATATGTTTGCCTTCAGATGTTGAATAATTCATTTTAACTCCCCCTTATTTTTCAATACAATACTGAACGTACAGTTCATTAATTAATATCCATATAATATACTGAACGTTTAGTATTGTAAATAGTCTTTTAAAAATTTATAATGTAAATATAGTTTGCAGCTGATTTGACACAAAGATACTCAAGGAGGGTTTACTGTGGACATCAAAAGAGGGCGACCACGCAACGCTGAAGCTGAGAAGGCTATTCTTACCGCCTCCTATGACTTACTACTGGAAACAGGCTTCGGGGCTGTAACGGTGGAGAAAATTGCTGAACGTGCGCAGGTAAGCAAAGCCACCATTTATAAATGGTGGCCGAACAAGGCAGCCGTAATTATGGATGGCTTCCTGTCTGCTGCTGCGGCAAGGCTGCCTATACCTGATACGGGCTTCGTATTCAGTGATATATTAATTCATGCTACGAATCTGGCCAGATTTCTGACAAGCCCGGAAGGTAAAGTTATCACGGAAATCATAGGGGAAGGACAAGCTGATCCAGGTTTGGCTGAGGCTTATCGGAGTAGATATGTCAATCCCCGTCGACTAGAGGCACGCCAGCTTCTAGAACAAGGGGTTCAGCGGAAAGAACTGCCAGAACAGCTTAATATTGAATTGAGTATTGATCTGATCTACGGACCTATTTTCTACAGATTATTACTAACCGGCGAAAAGCTGGACGATACCTTTATACAAGATTTGATAACCGTTGCCTTTGAAGGGATTAAACTACACTAAACTGTAGTTGGATACATGCTAATAAAGCTGCCTCGGCAGAGTACCCGAAGCAGCTTATAGCCTTCAACCAATCATTCATGAGCTCGGCTTAAACATAATACCCAGCTTTTTCATATAAGGACTAAGCTGTTCAATCAGTTGCTTCTGATGTATCAGTTCAGCCTCTGATAGCCTGTCATTATGAATGCTGCCATCCAGGTCAAGCGCTTTGACATCGTAAGCTTTCAGCTCGTTGATTATTTCCTCGACAGCAGCAAACTCTTGTTGGCTGAGAATTTGTTCTGCCCTCTCCCGTTGCTCATTCCAGAGAGTCTCGAAGGTTGTTAGAGTTGGCACCGCCCCCAATGTTGCTCCTGCTGCATCTAATTGTGCAAAATACGGCTCTAGCTGAGCGGTCAGGCTTTTGTAGGATTTCTGATCGTCAGCGCTTAACTGCTCAGGATGAAGCCCCCCCTCCGCATCGGCAATCTGCAGATTATAGCTACCCAATTCCTTCAACAGAGCCATTAATTGGGTAAACTCCTGTTTACTGTAGCTTTGTTTGGCTTTCTGCAGCTTGGCCTCAAGTTCATCATATTTCTGCTGTGTAACTCCGATTTGCGCGACATTGTCCTGCGAACCGTATATAGAATCTGCTAAGTAATGATATCCAGCATACGCTCCTGTAGGAATTAACAGTGAAGCCGCTACAATACTAGCCACGAGCCATTTTTTCATTCGTCTTCCTCCTTGCATCGATAGTACCTGCTTCAGTATTTTCCCTTGCAGTTCGGGTGGAGCTATCCAATTCCTGGTTTCTTCCCGCAAGGCTGTACGTAGCTCTTCTTCAAGACTCATGTTGATCCTCCACCTTTCCCCTCACAAGAATGTTGGTCTTTTGCTTCTGCCTCAGCTTCTGTAGAGCCCCATGAATACGAGATTTCACGGTTCCAAGCGGAATACTGAGAATCACCGAAATTTCCTCTTGGGAGTATTCATTCAAATAGTGCAGGATGACGGCTTGCTTCAGCTTGTAGGGTAGACGATCTACACTAGCAAGCAAGGGTTGATAGGCTATTTTATCCACTACCTTGCTGGAGAAATCGTATTCGATTCCTTGCTCCAACTGTTCCGCTTTTTTGAGGATACGGAAATGACTCCAGCTCTTTCTTCGATACGCATGAATTTGCCGCATAGTCACCCCCATTAGCCAGGGACGAAAGGGACGGCTTACGTCAAATTGCCCCAGAGACCGGAAGAGCTGAATATAAATCTCCTGAACTACATCATCTGTATCACTAGGTTCGCGAACGAGGAAATGAACGGTTGGATAAACATCCCGAATGGTTCTCTCATATAGCTCACTGTACGCTTCATGGCTGCCGGCAAGCACAAGCGCGATGAGCTGCGAATATTCATCTGGATGATTCATCCGTCATTCCTCCTTCGGTCTTACACTATATATTCGCAAGTATAGAATATATCGTTCGATTTATTTGTGGCTCGTGGAGTGGATCACATAGAAAAATAAGGTAGCTTGTTGGTCGAAAAGAGAGCACGCGTCGGGAACCGGACAGAGAAGCATCTATTTTCTCGAATTCAGCCGATTTGGATGTTTGGCGGACTCTAGTGACGCTTTTGCACAGATTCCCTCTAAAAAGAACCTGATTTCGCTTCTATAACACCTTCTGAGTCCGCTTCCTATTCCCCACACCCCCTGGAACGTGAAATAACGGCTCTTCAGTCCGCCAGATTGGAGCTTCAACTATTCAGGCTATATATTTATCACATTGTTCGTTCGAATTCTTCCACCGCCAATTTGAAGAAGCTCACGGCTACACCGTCCTTTGATGGATGGCAAAGCAATGAGCTTCTTGGGTGTACTCTCTTACGTAGTCGTATTCTTTCCCACACTCAATATGGCGGATAGCAGTCCCGGGAAACAAGTGTTCAAATCCTCGGACCTCAGTGCAATAATATGCTGTGTACCCTGAACCCGAACCTGTATAACACCGGCTTCCCGCAGTGTGCGGATATGATGAGTTAAGGTTGATTTAGCGATCGGCACATCAAAATTGTTGCAGGGCTGCTCACCACCGGTGGCGATGTCACTGATAATCTGCAACCGCACGGGGTCACTTAAGGCATGCAGTACGGAGCTTAGCTGAATATCATCTATTTGTGGATGATGCAATATTTTCAAAGCGCTTACATCTCCTTCTTGAATAACTACTTATTGAATATTAACATATCCCATGCTATATTTCTAATGTTCTATGATATTAGTACAACAATAATATAACGATTTAAGATTAGGAGGGTTTATGAGTCAGTCTAACGCTTCACCTGCAGTAGCCGACAAGGAATATGTTTTCCGTGAAGGTCTTGTTGTTTCTATGCTCGGGTTCATTATTATCCTTATCGTTATGAATACGATGATGTTTAATCTGGCTCTGCCGCAAATCACGAAAGAATTCGCTCTATCCAATATAGCCTCTTCCTGGATTGTCACCGGATACTCGATCATATTCGCGATTATGTCGATCACTTTCTCCAGGTTGTCCGATTTCATTCCCATCCGCACCTTGTTTACCATAGGTCTTAGCTTGTTCGGAGCGGCTTCCATGATCGGGCTATTCAGCGATAGCTTTATCATGCTGCTCTCCGCAAGACTGCTGCAAGCTGCGGGAGCCGCTTCTGTGCCAGGCCTCGCGATCGTGCTTATCACCAGATATATTCCAGCAGAACGCCGGGGAAACTCGATGGCTGTAGTGATCTCCGCCAGCTCCCTCGGACTCGGTCTAGGGCCAGTAGTTGGGGGTACTGTAACTCAGTATCTGGGCTGGCATGACCTCTTCATTATCACCGGAATTTCTTTGCTGCTTATCCCTGTCTTTTACCGTTTGATTCCTAAGGAGCAGCCACAAAAGGGTACCTTCGATCTGCTCGGTGCTGTGTTCATCGGTATCGGGACAACCGGGGTTCTGCTGTTCCTGACCAGCCGCTCCTGGATTCTGCTTATTATCGGTGTCGTATCCCTGATTCTGTTCTGGGTGCGGATTCACCGTGCACAGAACCCCTTTGTGCAGCCGTCTCTTTTTCGCAACAAAACGTATATGTCACTGATAACACTAGGCATCGTGTCCTATATCAACAACTTTGCCACGCTCTATTTGCTCCCGCAGGTACTGGCACACCTATATGGTCTGACACCGGCACAATCGGGTTTGGTTATTTTCCCCGGTGCCATTGTGTCCATGCTGCTCTCCAACCGGGTTGGACGAATCATTAACCGCTACGGCAACGGACTGTTCATCAGGTTCTCCCCTTGGCTCCTGCTCTCAGCTGCGGCGCTGTTTGCTCTTTCAGCCGGAACATCATTTTACGCCATCATGGGTGTCTATATCTTGCTAAGCGTCGGTTTCTCCACACTGACAACTAGTGTATCTAATCAAATTTCGGATATCCTGCATGTGGATGAAATCGGCGCAGGCATGGGCTTTTTCCAGCTGGTCCAGTTCTTCGGTGGGGCGTTCAGTGTTACCATGACCAGTATTGCGCTGAACGCTCAAACCTCTCTCCCTCTTGCGACTGCCTATTCCCATATTTTCTGGGGGATGACGGTCATGGCGGTTATCGCCATTGTCTGCTCGATGATCTATGCTTCATTCCACAAAAGAAACGTCTATTCAGCAGATGTCACTAGTCCACTCGAAGACTGATAACATTAGTAAGTCAGCAGTAAGTGCTGCTGTATTGCTGCTAGATAAGTACCCGACATACCAAAAGAGGCAGTACAAGAGGATTCGCTCTTGCACTGCCTCTATGCATTTATAGCTTAATTATTACGCTAGAATCTAGTTCCCCAGCAGCTTCACTTCATAAAGAGTCGGCGTATACCAATTGTTCGGATTATTCCATAGCACCGCATTCACAAGGTTAATCCTGAAGTATCTGGCGCTGAAACTAACTGCTTCTGTTGTAAAAACATAGGTTGTATTACTCGTACGGTCAATAGTCGTCCAAGTCGTCCACTTCCTTCACAGTCTTCGTTGCCCCTAGATCCACCTGCCACTAAGACGGCTAAGTGACTGCGCTGGCTGTCAAATATTTAGCCTGAGCGTTGAAATCACCTATTTACACGCCTCCACAAACGTGGTATTTTTACATTACAGAAAAAGTAAACCATTAGTTTACTTTATAGTATAGGAGGGTACGAATGGACAGATCAGCTCGTAAGGACGCTATTTCAGCGATGCATAAGGAGAATATTCTGTTGGCGGCGGAAGGATTGTTTGCGGCAAAAGGGGTTGAAGCGACAACGATGGACGAAATCGCTCGCATTGCTGAATATAGCAAACGTACGGTTTATGTCTATTTTGGCAGCAAGGAAGAAATCTATTATTCCATTATCTTAAAGGGCATTACCCTGCTGAAGGACTATATTACTGAGGGATTGGACGCACAAGTGGGGTTCCTCTTCAGATATCAGGCGTTGTGCCGGAAGCTGGTCGATTATTACATAGCCACTCCTTTTCATTTCGCTGCGATTGTGAATTTTCAGACTAGGCCGTTACAAGCGCTGAGTGGGTCACAGGTGGAACAGGATATTTTTCGAGTGGGGGAAGAAATTAATGTTACCTTGGAAGGCCTTCTGGAGAATGGCAAAAGAGAGGGTGTATTACAGCCGGAGCTTCTAGTGAAGCCGACGATCTTTATCTATTGGTCCAGCCTTTCGTCGCTCATCCTGCTTGCAAATCATAAAAGCAGCTATATCGAAGAGACGATGAATATTTCGAGTAGGGAACTGTTGGAATATGGTTTTCAATTATTGAGTGGGATGGTGATAAAAAAATGAAGAAACGGCTGATCCAGCTCGGTGCGCTGCTAGTCGTTATTGCTCTCTCCGCCCTTCTTATCTATCTGTACAGAGTCCATAGCTACCAGAATAAAGTCAGTCATACTACGGTTCAAAATATCGAGTTCCGCAGCATCCCCGACGGAAGCTATATTGGGGATTACAATGTAGACTTCATCTACGCCAAAGTCTCGGTCACAGTGAAGAGCGGAAAAGTCATACACATTGATCTGCTGAAGCATAAGACTGAAAGAGGCAAACCCGCCGAAGTCATTACAGACCGAATTGTAGAACATCAAACGCTGGAGGTAGACGCCATAGCGGGAGCGACCAATTCCAGTAAAGTGATCAAAAAGGCTGTGGAGAACGCCCTTAATGCCGCTAAAGCCCCTAAACCGTAACATGTAACACGCTTGTAACTGCCATATTAAAAGAAAGTGACCTATAGTAGGATGATTTACTCTATACTTTACTGAACTGGACTCATATCCTTGGAGGTAATTTCATGAATAAATTCATCGCTATCGGAGCCCTTGCGCTTTCTTTAGCTGGATGCGGAGCACCCGCATCAATAGATAAGACCCAATCCACCACACCAACAATAAACCTAGAGGTCGATGGACAGACGGTCCTGACCTCTCTTCATCCTTTTTACTCCAATAATATTCTGTATGTGCCTGCAAGGGTTCTGCTGGAATATTACCGCTGTGAGCTGAAATGGAATAATTCACTTAAGACCTTAACCTTAACGGATGGAAACAACACAAATATCCTGCTGACGGGCAATGAAGATATGGAAGCCCCAGCGATTCAACGCAATGGACATCTCTACATTCCGGCTGATTCGCTGAACAGTCTCTCCGGAGCTGAGGTACAGCTAAATACGGCAAATACTGTACTTATGGTTACTTCAGGCAGCGTTAGTACTACTGTGAGGGTTCCCAGCGAGCCGCTCGCACTGGCCGAAGGGAACAACAAGGTCAAGCTATATGCAGCCCTCAAAGAGGGAGAAACCTACAAGGGATATGTCCTTGAGGTGAATGGAGAACGTCACACGTTCCCTTGGCAGGGTCCGCGATTGCCGACGAATCCTCCGCAGCTTTATTACGCTGACATAGATAAAGACGGTCAGTCGGAAGCGATTGTTGTGCTGACGAACGGAACGGGTACGGGGATTGTTGCACAGGAGCTTCACGTGATTAAACCTCAGCAATGGCAGGAGATTACAGTACCTTCTGCAGAACAGGCGGTAGCGGCCAACGTAACCACAAGTGTTACAAAGAACAAGGATGATCTGCTGCTCAAGCTTGAGCTTAAAGGCTCCACGCCCTCCAGTGTTTCCTTGAATCTTCCGGGCCTTGGCGAAGAGGCCGACGATAACCAACAGCCAGGAATGGGCGCTGTTACCTACTACACAGTGGAAGCTGGCAAGCTAAAAGCGGAAACTAGTGTAAACCTTGGTTTCTTCAGCATCGGAACTCTGAAGCTTGACTACAAGGCTGGAGGCGAGGGGATGTCGATGGATTCAGTGACCTTCATTCCTGAGGAGGAATATGCTACTCATGATTGATGCCCATATTCATCTTGAGCAATATGCTCGCCCTGATGTAGAGTCCATACTAGGCGAGCTTCCAGAGATGGGCATTGAAGCATTGGTCGCCGTCTCGATGAACCTTGATTCCTGTATTCGTACCGAACTGCTCGCGGCCCAATATCCCGCAGTGGTCAGACCTGCATACGGATTTCATCCGGAGCAGCCGCTGCCCACAAAGGAAGAGCTTGCTGTTCTAATGGAATGGATCGGAAGCCGCCCCGCAGACGACTTTATAGCCGTTGGTGAAATTGGTCTTCCCTACTATTCACGAGCCGAGGCTCTCGCACGTGGCGAAGCCTTTGAGATGGAACCCTATATTGAACTTTTGGATACCTTGCTCGGACTTGCCGCCCGGCTGGGCAAACCCGTGGTGCTACATGCTGTGTATGAGGACGCGTTAATCGCCTGCGATCTGCTGGAAAAGCATGGCATCGAACTTGCCCATTTTCATTGGTTCAAAGGGCCTGAAGCCGCAATAACGCGAATGATGGCTCGTGGTTATTTCATTTCCTTTACCCCTGATATCCTGTATGAACCGGATATTCAGGAGCTTGCGCGCCGCTACCCGCCGGAGCTAGTCATGGCTGAAACGGATGGCCCGTGGCCATTCGAGGGTGTTTTTGCCGGACGCCCTACTCATCCGTCCATGATCCATGACGTTGCCGAAGCTTGGGGAGCGCAACATGGATATTCCCCCCGCCAAGCGGAAGACATGCTGACTGCGAATACGGTACGCTTTTATAATCTGTAGGGAATGAAATTTAGAAAAGCTCATCGTATTCTCCAGATTCCACCACTCGTTCATGTCTGATGAATGACATCTCTTCGATGCCCAGGATGGTTTTAAATTCGTCTGCTAATTCCATCCCTTCACTAATATCATGATGGATATAATCGGTATTCATTATCTCCTTAAGTCTGGAAATTTGTTCATCGGAAACAGCTAATAAGCTGAACAGCTCCAGATGACAGTTATTAAAGATTGCCTCAAAGCTTTCCTTGAACACGGAGCCAGCCTCCAGTTCCTCTCTTATTTCCTCCAGCAAGCCTCCAAAATACAGTTCATTAAACCCCATATCCGGGTACTTCTTCTTGGCAAAACTATATGCTATTTCCTCCTCGTATTCATAGGCAATATGTAAATCCCCGACTTCTTCCCCTTGCACAAGCAAACGGTAGCCCCATTGATGATCCTCGAAATTGTAGAAGTAAAGAAGTGGTATTTCTTGTGACAGCTGGATTATAGATTCAGGTATTATTTCGCCTATATAATTATCTTCTGATAAATAAACAACAAACTTGTCGTTCAGCTGCATCAAAACCGAACCCTTGACTGCATGCTTTCTAACGACCTCTTTATCCTTTGCCAGCAAAATAGTACCCGATGTGAATTCACTCATCTTTTTTATTCCTCCTATGAATCTATTCTTCTAAAAAGGAACCTCACTACTCACTTTATCCTCTTTCTCCACTGGCCATAGCACTCGTCCGAAGAGCAATCCAACTCCACCGATCACTGCAATTACGATCCCGAAGATCACAAAGATGCGGTTTGGCCCGGCATTTTGAACCAACAGACCTCCAAGCAGTGGAGCTCCAATCATCACCCCACTAAGAATGGTACTCTGAATCCCAAATATTCGGCCCGTCATATACGGAGGGGTTTCTTTCTGAAGGCAGTAATTGAAGGTAATGATGAACATTCCGTTCCCGATGCCCAGCACGAACCCCAACAGCAGCACAGGCGTTATGGAGACGCCCGGCTGAAGTAGTCCCAAGCCTCCGAAGGCAGCACCCAGCAGGGCATAACCCGTTCCAAGCTTCCAACCATAACCTGCTCCGCGGTTTATTTTGTTCATCGCCATAATCGAGAGTAGGGCACCTGCACCCGATGCCGCCACAAGCCAGCCCAGTAGAGACTCCTTATCCGGTGCAATCAACCTGAAGAGGCTGGTGAATTGAAAATCGATCATCTGAATCGCAAGGGCGCCGACTACTCCAAACAGCATTGTGTTCAACAGGATTCTGCTGCGCCAAATAAAGCTCCAGCCTTCCTTCCACATCGTCCGGAGTGGAATATGCTCCTCCTTCACAGTGGATGCAGAGTTTACCTCTACGGCCTGGATGTTCTTAACGGTGAGCAAGAGCAGGTAAGAACAGGTTCGGAAACCCGCATTGAGCAAAATACACCACTGCGGGGACAGAATCGACAACGCTAAACCGCCCAGCAGAGGGCCAGCGACTTTGGAGCCTTGGTTGACGATCCCATTCAGCGAAGTTGCTTGCAGCAGTTGATCCTCTCTGACGATGCTGCGGGTCAAGGACTGCTGCGCAGGTACATTCAGGGTGGAAATAGCTGCACGCAACGCCAGCAGGGGAAGCAAGCACAGCATATTCGGAGCGAATAGCACCACTACAGTCAGGATTGCGGTGAGCAGATCACAGATACGCATCAGCTTCAGCTTGTTCAGCCGATCGGCAGCTACACCGGCAACGGAGCCCAGCAGAATACCGGGTAAAGCCAGCGAGACCGGAATCAGGGCGAGCATTAACGGGCTGGCTTGCCAGCGGTATCCTACAAGTACCTGAATGGCTAATGCGTCGAACCAGTCACCAAAGGTCGCAGTGGCAAAGGCACTGTAGACACGCATGTATATTTTGTTACTCAGCAGGCTTGTTCCTGCTTGTACTGAAGTCTTCATTCAACATTCCTCCTATTACTGTTACTGTAATGGAGAATTGTCAGAGAAAGATCAGAGGGCTTTCAGAACATTTAGAAGTGTTGTTTCCAGAGGCTGAAGCAGCCGGTTCAGACCAAGCTCCTCCATCTCTTCTTCTAATATTCTTATGTACTTACGGCGCAAGGAATCCTTGCCTGGAACGTTATTGCAATAGCAAACGATACGGTGCAAGGCACAGAGCCGCATGGGTACAAACCCGGACCTATCCAGCACCTGAAGACCTTCGTCCATTAGACGCTCCGCCTCCTTCCACGCCTTGCGCCGCAAAAGCCACAGTCCCTTCACCACATGATAACTGCCGATTTCACGCAAAAAAGGTTTGGCCAGCAAGAGCTCAGCGATTCCTTCAGCCATCTGTTCCAGTTCTTCGTCAGGTGTTCCAGCCACGATATGAACAAACATCTCTGTAATGGATGTTGCCGGAATGAAATCCACAAAATCCGGTTCGGCGATTACCTGATGGGTTAACTTCAACCGTTCCAATGCCTTGTGTGGTTCCCCTGCCAGCACGTACAAATCCAAAATATTGAGAATTTCCAGCTCTTTATGCTGTGGCATAGGCAATATATTCTTCTCAAGCACCTGCTCACAGAAGACCAGCTTCAGCTTGGGTTCACCCGTAAAAATATAAAACAGCAGCAGAAAATATAAACGTTCAGGCATGTCGGCTTCCCTCGTGTTCAGCAGCCACTCCAGGTCCCCCTGTACAAAATGAATGCACACGGAATAAAACGGGTCCATTGTATAGCCCAGTATATCCTGCTGGCGAGAAAGGGTCAGCATCGAACGCCCTTGACCGTATAGGTGATATTTCCCAAACAATTCTCGCATCGTATTATGTATTTCGGCATCCTTAGTTGTCGGATTAACTATCTTCATCGCTGCAGAATCCTGCATACTTAGACTGTAGCCATAACCACGAACGGTCTTGATGTGTAGTCCTTGCAGACTCGCAAGTTTTTTGCGTAGACGGTAAATATGATCATCCACCGTTCGCTCTACCGGATATTCCAGCGGCCACACCTTATCGAGTAGTTGCTCCCGGCTGAACGTTCGCCCCTGGTTCCGGTTCAGAAACTGGAGCAGCATAAACTCCTTGGGAAGCAGCTCAATTGATATGCCATCAGCAGTTACTCTATATTCGCTCTCATTTAATTCCAGATGCATGCAGAAACCGTCTCCCTCATATCCACTCCATTGTTTCATTATATCAGGCGTTCCTCGTCGTACTCCAGTGGTAAAGGGCAAGACAAAACAAAAAGAGCAATTCACAGATTTCTCCGCAACATTGCTCTTCTTAGATTAGGCCCTTATATTACTGTTTATCTTAACCAGCCATATTATTGATTGAATCCTGTTCAGAGAATACGGAGATATGATCTACCTTCCCTGTCGATTCCGGTATGATAAATTTAAGCTGATATTGCTTATTGGCTTCGTAAGTATATATTTTATCTTTGCCATTTTCTTTAATCTCGTGTGGCTTGCCAAGCGCTCCTTCGATCTGTTTCAGCGTCAGTTGCTGCAGGCTTGCTTCACTGGAACGAACGTCATAGATTTGGCTGCCTTTATTAAAGCCAAATACGACATGTTTGTCCGTGTAAGTGGAATAGATGCCGGAGCCCGCCGCTTCTTCCAGATCTGGCTTGCCCCAAGCAGCCTTTACATCGTCGATTAGTCCATTATGTGCAGCATATTCCACGCCCGGTACCTTGCCCTGTTTGGCAAGCTCAAACAATTCCTTGAGCTGTTTGGCGGCAGTCTGCGGACTGGCTGTTGCTGTATTAGGTGCATCCGTTGCAGCAGCAGTAGCCGCCGGTGCATCCGTAGGAGCTGGAGCTGTAGTGACCTCCGGTTGGGCAGTCGCTGCCACCTCAGTTGGTGCCACTGTGGGTGCTGTCGTTGGCGATGCCGCGTTCTGATTGCTTGAATCGCATGCCGTGAGTCCGAGCAACCCTGCGAGGATCATGAATCCTGCTATCTTTTTAAAGTGTGCTGTCATGTTGTCATCTCCCTGATTGGTTAAAGAACGGCTTGTTAGAACGGAACTGTTAGTAAAGACGAAAAGGGAGCAGCAAAGGTTGCAATTACTCCTCTGCAATGAGTCTCCATGTCTTATTAGAATATTCTAGCCAGTTCCTATACATTTGAATCGACCTACTTGCAGTAAACAATTCGTCCATATCCCTAAAATGGCCAACTTCTATTAACGGCAACCTCAACACTGCTTGACTCCTTAATATTTTGGCGAAATTAATCAGCAGCCCTCTCTCTGTGCTATCCATTAAAGCCTTGAGAATATCGGCTGGTAAATCAGTAGTTAGTATCCCCGTAAATGCCAGTACCTTTGCCTTCAGTGTATTCAATAAAATTGATTTATAATCTTCCAGTCTGCTCACATAAAGCTTGTTAAACCAACCATCATCATGAGCGTAATAAGCAAATCTGTGTTTCGGCAATGTATGGAGAGGTCTGGCTAAATGTCCAAAAAATAATAATTCCGCAATCTCATCATCAGTAAGTCTATTTAATGCTTCTTCATTTAAGAAATCCACCCAGCAAAAATCGCCATAGGCATACACATTATCGTTCAGTAATTCCTCGATTTCATGTTGTGTAACAAACTCAAAGCGGGTATGCATATTGAAACGCACATTATCAAAATTATGCTTGAGCAGGATTAAGTTCTCTGGCGGTTCTACAACTGAACTCATAAATTCACTAAATTCTATCCCTGAGGAACAAAATGATTTTTCTTCCAAATTACCGCTGATATAGATTACATCTCTAGATCTTTTAATGGCCTTCATCGCATAACTCCTTGTTTATAATTTGCACGTTCACAAAGACTATCTGTATTCTAAACTCTCAGCTTCGCAATCACCAGAAACAATTACTAATCCCTATCGAAATAGAAAAATAGCCCTCTCCATCAGGAGAAGGGCTATTTCATTTCGCCGATTACATTAGATCAAATCGGATTTCTGCAAAAGTCTCTCTATCATAGCGGCAACTTCAGCTCTGGTAATAAACGCTTTTGGCGCAAGCTGTGTGGCACTTCTACCAGAGACAATACCTGCTTGTAAGCTGTCAGCAATGTTGTTCTTCGCCCACTCAGAAGCTTTAGCAGCATCAGCATAAGGATTCAGCAGTGCCCCTGTAGCTTCGGATGGAAGCTTCGCTTTAAGTGCAGTGATCTTCATTGCTTTTGCAATAATCACCATCGCTTGTTCCCGGGTGATCTTGTCTGTCGGACGGAAGGAACCGTCTTCGAACCCATTGATTAGGTTATAGCTGAATGCGGTCTGAACAGCGCTGCTGTACCAATCTGCTGCTTTCACGTCAGCAAATGGAGTTGCTCCATTCGTAAGTTTGAGTCCCAATCCACGAACGATAATAGCTGCAAATTCTGCCCGCGTGATATCTTGATCAGGATTGAACATATCGTTGCCAACTCCGTCAATGACCAATCGTGAACCCATATTATTCACAGCTTCTTTTGCCCAATGATTTGCGACATCCTTGAATTCAAGCGGATGCCAGACAATGGAGTAGGTACTGTTGGTTAAGCTGTTCAATTTAGCAAAATATTTACCATCGATCACAACGATCTTAGTCGGTACATGACGTACAGTTCCATCCGGATCAACCACAATACCTGTAGTGATTCTGTTCGGATCTACCCATCTGGAATAGCAACCGTACGTTCGACATAAGCGTTGAACTTGGTCACTGCAATTGTGGTATCTCCATAAATAGCTCGTACTGTAAATTCCAGTGGAGGCATCACTTCGGTGAAGTCACCTTTAGTTGCTGATTCCTGTACTCTTTTCAGTACATCTGCTGTTGGAACAGCTATTACAATTTGATTTAGTAGGCTTGGAGTATTCTTCATCACATCGTCTAAAATGTGCAATATTCCAAATTAAGGAAATTTGTCCCTAAAAAGGCGCAACCTTAATGCTCCGAGAAGCATCTTAATAATATATAGAGGAGGGGAGCATCACCCTGGATATTATAGAAAGACTCAAAGCGAAGGATGAGACGGCTCTCCGCCATCTGATGGATGAATATGGAGATATGCTGCTAAGGACTGCCTGCTTATTATTGAAGGACTCACAAAGTGCGGAGGAAGCCGTCCAAGATACCTTCATTCAAGCTTATGCCAAAATTACACAGCTGCAGGAACCTGAACGGTTAAAGGCCTGGCTGGTTCGCATCGTGGTCAACCGCTGCCATATGCGGCAGCGGACCTGGAGCTGGCGCAATATTTTTCCTGCTGGAGAAATGGATCCATTGGTACACGGTGAATTTGGCTTCTCTGTCGGAGCCGAAGAGCATTTTATGATCGAGTGGAATAACGTCAACCTTGCTCAGACTGTTCGGAGTCTTGATTACATATACCGCGAATGTCTTGTTCTGTATTATTTTCATGAAATGAGCATTTGTGAAATTTCCGCCCAGCTGCATACGCCTGAGAATACAATTAAATCCCGGCTCGCCAGAGGACGAACTTTATTAAAGAGGCTATTGGAGAAGGAGGCCCATTTCATATGACAACGGAACGCGAAGAATTCAAGCAGCGCCTCAATGACGAATTGGCGTCCATCCAATTCACTGACCACGAACGAGTCATAAGGCAGACTCATCCGCCTACTCTTGGAAGTCGTCTTCTGGCACTTTGGAATAAGGAGATCGAGCTTCCAGTCAAGCTGATTGGAGGCGTTAGCGCAAGCCTAGTGGTAATATTTCTGACATTAAATCTGCTTCATGTAGGAGCACCTCAGCAGAATTCGCAGCCACAACAAGGACAACGTCAATTGATCGAGGTCGGAGGAAATACCTACTGGATGGACATCTATGAGCAGGCGGTGAAGCAGTATGACCATTAAATTTAAAGTTAAACACCTGATCCTATTCGTACTCATCCCTGCCTCACTGCTGTTCATTCTACTAACCTATGTGCCAGCTCTACTAAATAAGAATGAAACCACCTCTACCACTCCTTCAGCTGTACGGGCAGCGTTTCTGCAAAAGCTGAATTCCACAAGTGGGAGCAAGCGTATGGAGCTTATCCGCGAGAATGTTATTGACGCTGGCACAAATTATGCCAACTATAGATTCGATGTTTATATTGGTTCAACTATAAGCAATTGGAGCAATTCCGAGGAGGATTTAGTACGTCTGCTTCCAGAGGACAGGATTGTTTTGTTGGAGGAATATATCCATCAGGGTCCTGCTGATGACACACTAGTCTCTGCGGCCCAACAGCTAACCTATGAATATGATGTACTTCATCGGAAGGAGGAAGGGACTGAAGCGCTAGTAACCGCAGAGAACCGACTAGGCAGCCACTCTTACCCGGCAAAAGTATTGGCGCTGTCCCTTGCAGAACGGGCCTTAAATCGCGGAGATTTACCCGCTGCTGAAGTTATTCTGGATCAGCCTAACTACCCGGCTGTTGATGATCAGTCCGAGTTGGATGCACGTAAGGCATGGCTGACGGGACGGCTGCTCTTCGCTAAAGCTAGAACTAAGGAAGCCTTAACTGTCGTAAGCACTGGATTGGCAAGCTATGAGAAGTCCTTAAGTGATTCCGAAGCGGTGTCGCTAGACGCTGGTAATTCCGAGTTAGTGGCCCAGCTTAAAGCATTATTATTGACTATTCATTCTGCTATCGATACAGGCTATGCTGCACCTACTACAGTATCTGGAACCCTTACACGTAGTGATGGATCACCAGTCCCGCGAGCCGGTGTGTTCCTCCGGGCCGAGCATATGATCTATCGGAGCATTTCGAAGGATGAACCTTACCGGATCATCACAGATGAACAAGGTCGGTTCCAATTCTCCGGCGTTACTCCCGGTTTCTATCAGCTCCAGCTGGGGCTCAGTTTTGAGCAAATTGACGGTTGGACCTGGCCTGTACAAGCTGACGACTGGATTGAAGTGAAGCAGGGTGCGGCTCTGAATAGTAATATTATCCTCCAGCCTCTCCTTGAGCTTCAGTCTCCGGTTAATCAGGAGACGATCAGCGGACAGACGGTTGATTTCCGCTGGGAGAGCGTTAAAGGAGCTGCTTACTACAATCTAAACGGCAACATCTGGTCAGGGGAAAGTTCATTTGGTGGACAGCTCCGCAGCCATATCACAGATAACTATGTATCCATTCCCGTTGACGAAATGTACTATAACCCCAGCGGCTTGTCTTTTGGCAGTAGTGGAGATTGGCCATCGGTTGATCCGTTATCTCTACTTGGGTATATGAATCCAGACAACCGCTTTTCGTGGAGCATCGAAGCTATGGATTCGCAGGGCCGTCTGATCACCCGCAGCAATGGGTACCGATTAAATGAGGAGACCGTCGGTAATCTCCCATTCTTCTTTCTCAAGGAAAGGACGCTAACGATCGCCGACCAGCTTCTACTCGCTAAGAAGTTAGATCAGGCTTTGGCCGCATACCGCAAGGATTACATGGGAAATCCACAGGATGTACACGCCCTATTTATGCTAATTAATATGATGAATGCAAAAGCTTCTATTATGAAAGATCCACAGATTGAAGCTGCGACAATCCCATTACTCCAAAAGCTTGTGCAGCTTCATCCCTCATCATGGAATGCCAATATTCTAGCACTTTACTTCTACAAACAATCCAATTGGCAGCTTTATAATCAATATTATTCACTGTATTTGCGATTAAACGGGCAACCTCCGAGTTCATCTGATCGATCGATTAACGCTATTGCGCTGTTGCATCAGTTACAGCTAAAGGAAGCCGGAAAGCAATTTGTCAGTGCGCTGAAAGAAGACGACAGCCACCGTTTTGTCGGCAGCTATCTGGCAGCGGAGTTGTATGATGGTAAAGACCTGTCGGCGGTAATGGAGCTGGCGAAGCTTTATCCAGAACATAGCTACGGCCACAGCGGCAACCGCTGGCCGAACCTGATAGAGAAGCTCATGGCAGAGAGAGCGGTTGAGCCGCAGGCTTTTGACAGACAGTTAAAGGAAAAGCTCGGGTGGTATGTGCAGGGGCAGACTAATGCTCTGGAGTCATGGGTGAAGGAGGCTGGTTCTTCGGCAGTAAAGGAGTTTATGAAAGCAGTGTTGGAAATAAGCTAAAAGCGTGATATAGCAAACTCAGGCTTGTAGATCATGTCGAAGTCTTCGAATGATCTCGATTATTGTAATTGTTTGATAATGTAATCTGCCGTCCGAATCGCAAAAGCAACAGTTGTCAGGGTTGGATTGGTCGCACCAATCGAGGGTAGGACACTGTTATCAGCTATATAAAGTCCTGATATCCCGTGAATTTGACCGTACTCATTTGTTGCTGAAGTATTGGGATCCTTTCCCATTCGACATGTCCCTGCCTCGTGGTAGTCTGCTCCGGGTGGTAATAGGCAAATCGAGGGCAGACCATTTAAGTTATCTATGCGTACCTTCATTATCATTGCTGCCTCCTGCATAGCAACATACATCTGTCTAATAATAGCGTTATCTTGTTCGCTGTACGAGAAACTGACTTTGATTTCTGGAACTCCATATTCATCCCGTTTGGCAAGATCAAGACTAATCTGGTTTTCAAATCGGGGTTCCACTTTGCCAAATGCTCCATAGAAAGACAGAGGCCATTCATCCTTAACAGGCTTTTCTGTATACTGAAATGAGAAATATTGACTCGGCCCCGATATTTGCAATTGATAGGGTCGTGTTTCTGTTTGTGGTATTAGTATACCCAAAGCACCCAACGGTTCAGGGAAATCTGTAGTAGCAACTGTTGAAGTGGCTGTCAAGAACGAGTGATTGACGAGATAATGACCGATAGCTCTTCCTTGAATGTCCGAGTGAAGCAATATGCGAGTGGTTTCTAGAGTGCTTGCTGATAAAATGACTGTTTTTGCTCTTAGAAAATAGGATTTTAATTCCGGTGTCATGACCCGAACTCCACACGTTTTCCCTTTATTTGTAATTACCTCTACCGCACGAGTGTTCAAGGCCAGGTCAAAGGGACGATGGCCTAATGCCTTAGCTAAAAAAATAATCGAGCTAAAAATTACGTTAGAATGAAGATTTCCGAATCTGGTCGATTCAAGATCAGCGGCAATCGGAATATGTACAGCATCCAGAAACTTGCTTGCCAAAAGACGGTTCAGCAGAATCTCTGTGAGGGAAGAGCCTTTTGTATAGGAAGTAGTCACGTTCATAGCTCGTTCGGCGATGTTGTAGTAAGTCTCCATTTCTTTTATAGTAACGGGCCAACCTGCCATCTCGGATATATCCATACGGGGAGAAACCGCGCCCCATAACAAGGTTCTGCCACCCAGCGCATAAACCAGCTTTGCACCCGGGAATTGTGGTAATTGATTCCCAATCTGTTTCACATCTTTAGGGACATAGGGAGTATCGTTGTTCATAGTGGGGATGTTCCAGAAATGGGTCGGCAACATGATATCTCCTCTTTCAACGACACCGATTCGTTTCCCGCTTCCCCTCCACTGCTCACATAGTCTCCAGATGGCCGCTCCACCTCCTGTCCCGACGATAATCACATCGTAGTCAGTTTCGGCCATCTGTTCCACTGACGTGATTGGAATCCAATTATGCATCCTGTCCGACTCTGGTACTGGAGGGCAATATGCGGCATGAATCTGGTTCTCAGCAACTGGGGTGGTTGGAGAAGGAAGGTTCACACTTCTACCCGTAATGTCCATATAAGGATTGGGAATATGAGGATTTACAGCTATCATTTGACCTAATTCGATCCGATAGGTATATGAAATATGATTTAGGGTTTCCCCTTGGTTAGCTACATATATTCTCAATGTTCCCACACCCTTATATTAATGTTTCTTTAAATGTATTCATTGCATACATCTGGAATGCATTGTTAATGAATAGATATAAATATACTACTTATGCTAAATTGCCATGCTTTGACCATGAAAGGGAGATGACAATGAGGGGACTAATCGGAAACGGTGGGATGTTGGCAATGAAACCGATTCGTGTGACGATTTGGAATGAATATGTTCATGAGAAAACAGATCTGCATGTTGCCAGCATTTATCCCCAAGGCATCCATCATGCTATTGCTGAAGGATTAAGTCCGTACGGATTTCATATCCAAACCGCTACACTTGAACAGCCGGAGCATGGCTTGACGAAAGAGTTGCTTGACCATACGGATGTACTTATCTGGTGGGGACATTTGGCACACGACCAGATTTCCGATGAGATCGTCAATAGACTTCAAGCAAGAGTGCTGCAAGGAATGGGGCTCATCGTCCTACATTCCGGGCATTTCTCAAAAATATTTCGCACATTGATGGGGACGTCCTGTAATTTGAAATGGCGGGAAGATGCGGAAAGGGAAAGAATATGGGTTGTTAACCCTGCCCATCCTATATCGGAAGGAATTGGTGAGTATTTCGAGCTGCAGACAGAGGAAATGTATGGCGAGTTTTTTGAAATCCCCACTCCTGATGAGCTCGTATTTATAAGCTGGTTCAAAGGTGGGGAAGTATTCCGCAGCGGCTGCACTTTTTTTCGTGGCTTAGGGAAGATCTTCTATTTCAGACCGGGGCATGAGGCGTATCCTACATACTATAACTTAAAAGTGTTGCGGGTCATCGCTAACGCGGTACGCTGGGCAGGAACGAGCCATGGAACGATGCCGACATTCGGAAACACAGCGCCTTTGGAAAAGTTCAGGTAAGGGACAAGGCGCTTCTCTTTTTTGCTCACGTATTACTAATTCGATCCAGCGCAGCATCCTACGTAATCATTATCAGTTCTTGAAGATGGGCTTCAACCTCTTTAGTATTCTTGATCATCCTTCTCTTCTCAGCTAATTCTACAGTCATATCCATAATTCTGGGTATCGCTTCCCTATCGTAGTCACGGTTCCATTCAAAAATCATTCGGTACAGATTATTCCAGGATTGTTTATAATTCCACTGCTCCCAGCCTATTCTGGTTCGAATAAATCTTTTGACCACTCTGAAGTCCCTGACTAACTTATTTGGTGTGAGAATAAGGATTAAATCCGCTCTAGCAAAGCTCTCTTCTCCCCATTTATAATGAGCCCCTTCAACGATCCATGTTTCCATGTTCAAAATTTCAGCTAACTTGGAGTCCCTAACCTCAATAGGAAAGCGCAGATTCTCTGCACTTCTATCCCAGATCAGATTGTCCATCTCATAACATGCCACTCCATATTTCTGTGATAATTCCTTGGCAAGCGTGGATTTCCCGCTCCCGCAAGCTCCAATGATTCTGATCCTCATAGATATTGGCCTCCATGAAAAATCTTCAATATAAACTCTCGATCAGGCACTTGAAGTGCTTCATAAGACTTTAAAAAATCTACATTATTGTAGGGAACTTCTTGTACCTCGGCAGTAATCCCCTTTTCGGAAATCGTGACTATTCCATATCTTGCATACGGTTTATTGTAACAGCCCAAAGAACCCGGATTAAAATACACCCTTGTATCTGACTGAAAATGATGAACAATATGATGATGTCCGAAGCACACGAGCTTATAGTTGGTTTTAGAGTAAATCTGCTCTAACGCCTCCGTAGTCGGAAGTTTGTCTATAGGTGCAAACCACTTGTTGGGATCGAGGTGATAATGGCAGAATAACAGTTCATTATCAAGGGTGGATGTTGTTAGTGACATGGACCAGTCCCTCATTACCTCTATGTATTTAGGTTCTATACGTTTCGCCAGCCATTCGTGATGTTGACGTTCATTGTGATGCCCAACAGGTGCGGGTTCATTTCGCGCAGCCGCTATTACTGCTAAATCATGATTCCCCATTACAAAAGACACATCTGATCTAGTTGTTAACTGTTCCAACACCTGATTAGAATCCGGGCCTATGCCAACAACATCCCCTAAGCAGTAGATATGTTCAATCTGTTTCTTAGAGATATCCTGCAGTACAGCTTGCAACGCCGGGTGATTCCCATGAATATCTGTAAAAATGGCAATTGTCTTCATAACGCCACCCAAATCGGTATGACGATCAGCACCAGTGAAATTACAGCCAAACTGCTTGATGTAGCTGCATTTAATCTTTGGTTCTTAGCGGATTTATACCAGCCCATAAACTGAAAGTAATTTCGGTACAATATAAAAAAGAGTACAATATTCCCAATCCCCATACTCCAATTATAGAGGGGTGTTCCTAACAAAATTGAATATATAAACCTTTCCAAACCACCTAAGATCAATAAGGTCAAGATCAGCAAAACAAACATCCGTAGTAACTCTAATATAAAGGAACCTAATTTCAGCATGACTTTATCCGTCCTTTCCTCGCATTAAACTATAATATTCGCCAAAATACATCCATATTCCTCCAAAAAATACATAAACACGCACCTACTCCTCAGCGGTTACCTGCACAACAATAAAAAACCGCAGCCAGCGGCTACGGTTGAGTAACGTATAGAGGATGACCTGCTACGAACAGCCCATAGTCTTGGAGTGACCCTGTTTAGTCTTACTATTCTTCCGATGGCTTCGAATGCTTCAACAAAGAGAGGATCGCATTTAACAGATGCAGCTTGCGGATCGGCTTAATAATTACGGATTCGAACAGTGACTTCGTATCATCGTCAAGATTGGTACCGATCGGTGCGAGCAGAAATACGGAAAGTCTCTTATTCTTATTCATCTCACGTAATTGGGCGGTTAACGTAATTGCATCCACGCCTCCCATGTCTTTATCTACGAGGACAAGGTCAAATTCAAGACCTTCGGCGATCCATTCCAGCGCCTGTTTCGGATTCTGCGTGGAGGCTACCTTAACCTCCCAATCCTCCAGCATTGAGGAGATAACTTGAAGGCTGGTCTGATTATCATCAACAAGCAGGATATTCGTGCCGGCTAACACATCGCTTTCGAAGGGAATGGAAGGCAAACTTGAATACTTTTTAAGAAATAGGGTGATTTCAAACGTTGTCCCTTCTCCCAGCGCACTCGAAGCCTCAATATGTCCGCCCATCAGCTCGACTAGATGCTTGCAGATCGCCAGTCCCAGCCCGGTTCCTCCATAATGGTGTACAGATTTCTTATCATGTACTTGCGTATATTTATTGAACAGAAGATTCAATTTGTCCTCATTAATACCTATTCCGGTATCCTGTATGGAAATCTTCACGCACACTTCTTCATCCTCACGGGCAGGCAATAATTTAAGCTCAACAAAAATCTCACCTTCATGCGTGAACTTAAGGGCATTGCTTAACAGATTCATAATAATCTGACGGACCTTCTGTGCATCGCCCAATACATAAAGCGGAATCTCCGAATCGGTATTCAGAATCATCTCCAGATTCTTCTCCAGCGCTTTGGTCGAGAATAGATAGACGGTTTCCTCCAGCGTGGAAATAATATCGAACGGCTCCTCTTCGATATCCAGCTTGCCAGCTTCCATTTTGCTAAACTCGAGCACATCATTCAGAAATTCCAATAGCCGCGTGTTGCTTTCATTGATAATCTCCATATAATACTTCTGCTGCTCGTTCAATTCAGTGGTCAGCATTAAGTCGGTCATGCCAACAATACCATTCATAGGCGTACGAATCTCATGGCTAAGCATTGTAAACAAATCAACCTTCGACTGGATACGCTGTTCTGCAGAATCCGTCTTCTGTTCGAGTTCAATCAAATAAGTGAAGAAAATCGCCAACGCATAGAGTAGCCTTACATCGTCTTCTGAATACTCGCCTGCAGTCTGATCCATCACGCAGATCGTTCCGTAAGATCTCACATCTTCAAAAATCAGCGGCACTCCAACGAAGGAACGAACCCCTTGCTCACGTATAAATTCAAGCTCAGGAGATTGTGGATGGTCATGTGTATCAATAACATGCAGTGATTTATTATCATTACCGATTATCAGTTGGCAAATGTTCTCAAGCAGCAGTGTCCCATCGGTTTCCTTAAAGAACTTATCTTCATGATTATAAAATTTCTGTATGGGTTCGGATAATCCAGTATTAACAGTAATGATGATTGCATTGGCTCGCAGCAGATGCTTTAGCAGAAAAAGCATATGGTCTGCGGCATCTTCCATGTTGCGAATTGTTATATTCGTGTTCTCCATAGTAATTGTCTATTCCCCATTCTACTCACTTGTATATCTAGCATATCTAGTACGTCTAGTATATACATATTAATGCGTATTCGCACTAACATCCATGAATAACCAGTGTCAAGCACAGCACTTTTTACAATAAAAGAGACGCCTCAATTCAGGATGGTTACAGACTCCGCTTGCGGGTTCCATTTCACCTGAATTCCGAACAGCTCCGGCAGGCTGCCGAGCGGAATCAATAAGCGGTTATTTTCAGTGCGGGAGGGCAGCATAGTAACAGACTTCCCATTTACAACTGCTGTACTACTCAGCGGCTGATGTGTCACTTTATATTTGCCTAATGTAATGATTAAAGCACCTGTTCGTTCATCCTGCTGCAGCGTTCCTCCAAGCAGGGCTACGGATTCTCTCAGCGGAATAAAAACGCGTGAGTGATCCAACACGAAAGAATCCTTCAGTCTAGTCGATACACCATTAATGATAAGATTTGCTGCAAACGTCTTGCTTCCCAGTGGATAGCCATTCTTGATTGCGATGTGCTCCATGTCCAGTGCGGATGAGGTAATTACGACCTTTGTGTTCTTGGCTATTAACGGATACAGCCAATGAATATCCTCATTATGCATACGGATACAGCCCGCACTTACATATTTCCCGATGGATGACTCATTATTATTGCCGTGGATCGCATAGGTGGTTCCTTTTGTACCGTTCACTTCTAGTCCCAGCCAGCGATCACCAAGTGGATTTGCAGGATCGCCACCAGGGATATTTTCTTTATAATAAGGTCTGTTTTTGATCTTGACCACAATGGGAAAAATGCCTTCTGGCGTGAGTGTCGTGGTCTTCCCTGTAGCTACAGAAAAGGTTCTCACCAGTTTACCACCACTGAAATAAGCCAGCTTATTCGTTTGCTTGTTCACAACAAGCAGGTCTGAAGAACCGGCTGCTTCCGCCGCTCCGGTGTAACAAGCAGCGAACAGCAGTCCGAACACAAGCAACAGCTTGGTCGTACGCTGCAAATAAAGCTTTAATCGACGAGCTGAATAATATGAACTCATGGTGCTTCACCTCCGAGGTCTGGATACATCTGTAAATCTCCTTCATACAGACGAAAGCAAATCGGAATTGTTGCACCACAGTCTGTACCTATTCTTCTCGACTTGTCCTAGCACTGGGATAGTCGACAGATTCAATGAATAGTCCAGACTTTCATCAGAGATAATAAAATCGCTTCACCAAAATAGAACATGCCAAGGAGGCAAATTATTTTGAATTCAAACCTTTCCAGCCAGATCAACCAGTGTGAGCAGATCATTCAGCAGCTTGTAAGCCAAACTCAGCAGGCCAGTCAGAATTACCAGCAGCTGATGCAGCAAGAACAACAGAATGCTACAAGACTGGAAGAACTGGCCCAACGTGAACATAAAGCTACCCAAATGATTCAACAAGCCTTGCAAGGTCATCAAACAGCATTACAGCAATTACAACAGGTCTCGCAGATCTGTAGACAGCTAGAACAAAGCTCACAAGCGAACAGCTACAGTACTTCTATGCCTAGCTATAGCCCATCCTTCACCCCCTCTTTTAATCAGCAGCCTATGCATTCTTCGATGAATTCAGGTTTCAATTCCGGCATGAACTCGGGAATGGGATCAGGCATGAACTCAGGTATGGGTTCGGGGATGAATGGATCGATGTCATCAATGAATCAGAATAGAAGCTTCCAGTAGAAGCTTGCAATATAAAAGCTGACACAAGCTGCCGAAAAAATAAGGCGTCACAAAAGCCGTAACTGCGGCTTCTGTGATGCCTTTTCGTTAATAAGCGATTTACTCTACTCAAACCACGAGTCTCCCCCGCTTCTCTGCAAGAGTGATTGTCGCCTCTACACCGGAGTTGAACTCCAGAAAGTCACTTTCTACTCCATCACTAAAAATCACTCCGTTCTCCGGCATCTGCGAGGTAATCCGCAGCGGCTGATTTCCAGTTATCTGTCCAAAGACCAGCTCCGCGGAGGTCGTGCGGCTCGGAAAGGGTTCTCTAACCGTAAAATACAGATGGGGATGATCCCAAGCAAGTCGCTGCTCCGGATGACTTGATTCCGTTGACCGCTGTGCATCGGTTCTACCCTGCCGCGTACTATCAGCAGGCTCAGGCGCTGCGCCAGCTTTCATCTGCTCGGCTCCTCGAGCAATGCCAACAGCTCCAGCCAGCACACTCTTCAGCCAACCCGTCGAGCCCATACCAGTTGAGACAATAATTCCACTAGAGGATTGCTGCTCCGTCGAGCCGTTTAGCTGCAGCTGATAGCGGGCCGATACATGGGTTTTGCGTCCAATGAACAAATCATTCACACCGTACAGACTTTGACCGTCGTTAAGCTCTGCTTTAGCCAACGTCACTTCCTGTACCTGTCGTTGCCCCCGAAACACCTCAGGGACAATCAGCCGCAGGTCCTTGACGGTAAAGGGCAGTAGTACCCCGTCCCAGCGCTCTGGATCAGGATTCACCCCAATCAGTGGCTGATTCTTCAAGTATTTGAGCGTATTGGCGACAAGTCCGTCTTGACCGAGTACAACAACCGTATCCTCTTCACCAAAAATAAAGTTCGGTACATGCTGACGCTCCAGCAGCTGCACCAGACCTATCGCGCTAAGCTCAATAACCGCTGTTTCTACAGCGCTCCGGTAATTATAATCTTCATTGATATAGTCGCTGAAGTCCGCTCCAAGACGCTCAATGTAGAACTGGGCCTGTTGAATCGTATTGTAGCGGACTACTAACTCTTCCAAGCGAGTTTTCCGTTTAATCAAAACAATTTTATTCTCGGAGGTTCGACTGCTCATCTTCCGCTCGCTCCTCTCGCTGCCCCCGTTCCATTGCCCGAGCCAGCCATAATGCCTTGCAGCAGATCTGGTGTGATGTTCAGCTGTCCAATTTTGCCAGCATTTACGGCAAGCTCTTGGAAAGCGATGGCAATCAGCTTATCCGGATTCATGCCTACATTCGTCAACGCTTGCAGCACATTCGGTGATACTCCTTGCAGCGAATTCATGACGGCCAGCAGCTCGTAAGCCTTGGCGTCTGCTTCGGCTCTTTTATTGGCAACTGTCAACTCGATCAGTTCCTGCTTCTTCTCTTCCAGTGCGGTGTCGAAGCTCAACTGCTCTTCCTTCATCTCATTTTGCTTCTGCTTCACCGAACGTTCAGCATCCAGCTGCGTCTCGCGGATTTGCTTCTTCTTCGTTTCCACCGCTATTTCGGTGTTCAGTTCGTTCTCCTTCACGCGTCTTTCCTGCTGAATCGATGCATTGCGGCGTTCATATAGCGCATCATCGGCACTGCGGAGAATTTCTTCTCTAGCCTGCGCCTCCAGCGCCCGGAGTGTTTCCTTATTAGGTACAATCGCCAGAATAGACAAGCCCATCAGCTCAATTCCCAGCTTCTCGATCTCAGTACTCTTGCCTATTTCCAGCGTAATGCTCTGCGCCAGACGTTCGCTCGATTGAATAGCTTCCCGCAGGGGCAATTGCTCCAACTGCCGCTTGGTCAGCACCTTGGCGATATTGATGACCCGTTGGGCCAGCTTGCCGGGATCGTCGGAGAGGTAGGTGTTCTTTTTTAAATTGTAGGTATAATTCAGAATTTGGGTTGTTTTGCGGTAATCCACAATCCGATAGGTCAGTTGCCCCTGCACGGTAACCGTCTGGTAATCAAACGTGATTTCTTCAAACATAAAGGGAACATCAATCGAAGATACCGGTACAACGACCACGGAAGTGGTTGGTGCATAATAATTAAAAGAAAGCCCCACACCTTCACGGACAACTTTGCCATTCTTCACCTTCAGCACATAATCACTGGGTTGAAACTTCACGAATTTGAATCCGAACATGGACAAAACCTCCTTGGATGAATGGTTGACATTTAATTGATAATAACTATCTGTTATTAACAACATGTTAACATGTATTGATGATATTATCAAGTTGTTAATAACATAATATAAAAAAGCCGCCACATCTCCTTAACGGGAAATGTAGCGGTTACGAATGACCCTGAAGTTCAACATGCAACTTTCGGTTAGGTTATTTAACTGTGACTTTAACTTTGACGGTTTTGCCGCCGTATTTAACGGAGATATAGGCTGAGCCTTGTCCGTTCGCCTTAATGAGTCCATTTTTGCCTGTAGCTACTAATTCCTTGGTTGAGGACCAAAGTGCAGCTTTGGATACATCCGCCTCACTGTCGTCATCAAAGGTAGCCGTAGCCTTGAGCTGCAGTGACTGGCCCACGGCCAGCTCCACATTGAGTTGACTGACCTCCAAATATTTGAGCACATCCACCGTCACCGGAATCTTCACGGTCTTGCCGCCATACTTCGCTGTCACGTAAGACTTGCCATAAGCGACAGCCTTAACTGTACCCGCGGTGACGGTGACAATTTTATAGCTTCCGCTTTTCCATTCTGCTTTGTCCGTTACATCCTTCGTTTTGCCATCACTATACGTAATGGTTACTTTGGCTGATGAGACATCACCGGATTTAAGTGACATGTTGGTAACAGAAGCTTCTATTTCGGATACCTGATCCACTTCAATGTCGATAGTAGTCTTTTGTCCACCATAGGAAGCAGTAATTGTTGCCTTACCTTTAAGATTAGCTGTAACGAGACCCTTCTTTACAGATGCAATCGTTACTTTGGAAGTGGCCCAATCGGCATCGTCCGTTACATCTGTGTCAACGTTATCCGCATCGGTAGCCGTCAAAGTAATTTGCGCTTTGTCCGAGAGTGACATCGTTATCAGATGCACATCCGCATCCAGTTCGTCCACCAATCCAACATTCACTGTAATCGTCGTCTTTATTTCACCGGATTTGGCCGTAATAATCGCCGTTCCCGTATCTACTCCAGTAATAAGCCCGTTATCAACTACGGCAACTTTCTCGTCGCTGGAGCTCCACTCTACCTCATCGGTAAGTGCGAGATCAGTACCATCGCTATATTGACCTGTAGCCACTGCTTGATAGGTTTCATCTTCTTTAAGATCAACGCTTTTGACCTGAAGCGTCAGTTTGTTAGGTGTACCGGACGTCACTTTAACTGTCGCTGTTTTGCCACCAAAGGAAGCGGTAATTACCGCACTGCCTGTAGCATAGGCTGTGATTTTCCCCTCAGTTGCCGCAGCGATGTCTTCATTATCCGAAGTCCACGTTGCTGTATCGGTAACATTCTGCGATGTTCCGTCGGCATAGCTAGCTATCGCTGTAATTTCCTTGCTCTGATTAATCCCGAGATTCAGCTTGCTGATCGTGAGATTCAGATGTGATGCTTTCTCAACGTCTACAGTAATCGTAACTGTTTTGCCACCGTAAACTGCGGTAACTGTAGCCGAACCTGTTTTATATCCCTTAATCAAACCTTTGGTAACGGTAGCGATATTGTCATCGCTGGAGGTCCAGACTGCACTAGCGGTAACATTGCTGGGCGCACTATCAGCGTCTAGTGCAGTGAGCACCAACTGCTGAGTACCATTTAGCCGTACAAATACACTATCATCATCGACGCTCAATTTATTGCTTTTGCCTACCGAAAGGTTCGCACTCACTGTCTTAGCCCCATAGCTGGCACTTATCGTTACGTTGCCTTCTGCGTAGCTCGTAATCGTTCCTTTAGTTACAAAAGCCACAGCTTCATCACTGGAGGTCCAGGTTGCTTGAGCCGTTACATTGGAAGTAGTTCCATCTGCAAAAGTAGCTGTAAGCGTCAGCGCTTTGGAAGCATTGACAGCCATATTGAGGGTTGTTTCGCTTAAGGCGAGATGTCTCGCCGTGCCTACATCCACCGTAATAGTGACAGTTGATCCATTATAGGTACCTGTAATCGTAGCCGTCCCAACGGAATAACCTGTAATCAACCCCTTGGATACAAGCGCAATCGCCTTATCGCTAGAGGTCCAGGTTGCTGTACTTGTCACATCTGACGAGGAGCCGTTCCCTGCCACAGCTGTCAGCTTCAATTGCTGGCTACCGCCTACTTGCAGGAATACATTCTCCTGGTCAGCGATTAATTTATTCACTGCGCCGACATCAACTTCCATCGTTGTTTCGAGCGTACCGTACGAAGCGCTGATAGTAGCCGTGCCCGACGTTTTATAGGTCGTAACGGCTCCTTTTTTGACAAAAGCAACTATTTCATTACTAGAGGTCCAAACCGCTTGAGAAGTCACGTCTTCCGTGCTGCCATCCGCATAGGTTGCCTTCAATGTCAGGCTGCTGCTGGAATTCGTGTTCAAACTTAAGGATTCCTCACTTAGATCGAGATATCTTGCCACTGCAACATCAACTTCGACTGCTATCGATTTATCACCGTATTTGCCTGTAATCGTAGCCGTGCCAGCGGCATAGCCATATATTTTCCCTTTATAGACATAGGCAATACCGGAATCACTAGAGCTCCAGATGGCTGTACTTGTCACATCCTTTGTAGTTTCATCCGGATAAACTGCCGTAAGCGTAATCTGCTGCTCTTCCTCCGGCTTCAGAAATACGCTCTGATCATCGACCGTCAGCTTACTGGTCTGGTCGACCGTCACTTGAATCGTAGTTGTTTTGGTTCCGTATTTAGCCGTAATAACAGCTGTCCCCTGCTTGTACCCGGTAATTACTCCGCCCAGCACGTCAGCGACATTCTCATCACTGGAAGACCATGTGGCCAGACTGGTTACATTCTCTTGGGAACCATCTTGGAAAGTGGCTGTTAACACAACCTTCGTACTGTCATTTAATAGGAGAGAAACATCTGTCTTGTCAGGTGTAATCCGCTTCGCCACTTCTACATTGGCAGTAACCGTTACGGTTTTTTTACCATATACGCCTGTAATAGTCGCTGTGCCGGAAGAAATCCCCTTCACCTTGCCATTCACAACGGTAGCGATCGAAGCATCACTTGTACTCCAAACCGCCTTGTCCGCCACTGTCGCATCCGTTGTATTATCCGAATAGGTTGCCGTCAGAATAACAGTGTCTGTCGCTCCCTTGCGCAAATCAAGGCTCTGCGTGTTCTGGGTTAAGGCTTTAACCTTCTTGGTGACCGTAACTGTTGCAGCTTGAGAGAATTTCGTTCCGTCTGTATATGTATACACTGCAACAATCGTTGCCGTCCCTTCTGCCTTTGCTGTTACAACTCCGTTGTATACAGAGGCGACCGCCGATTTATCGCTTGACCAGTCCGCATTCACGGTAACATCACTGGAAGATGCGTCGGAAAAGACAGCTGTAGCTGACAAAACTGCAGTATCTTCAATAGCCAGCGCAAGCTCATTTGCGCTCAGCACAATTTTATTCACAGTAACCGTACTGCTCGCCAACGCCAAACCGCCGTTCCCAAAAAAAAGAAGAAGGGATAATGTCATCGTCATAAACCTTATGAAAGTGTTCCTTTTCAATCTACTACCTCCTAAATATTGATAAAAGTATGCAGCTTTCGACATCGTAGCAAGGAAACCTGAATTAATTCTGAACGGAATGCATATTATTGCGTTACCACCCCAAACAAAAAAAACAGCGATGATCTAGGACTCTGAAAATAAAGTCTTAGACTACCACTGTTTGTATTGTGCTATCGGTACTCCGATTATTTCTTAGCTACTATCATGAATCGTTTTGAATTAGTCCGTATTCCCTTCTCTGTTTGATTGGCTTCAATAAACTTTTGCATTATATCGAAATCAGATTGATTTTGCCCGAAGTTAGGAATAACAGGAGTATACTTCAAAAAAAAGACCAAGTCCTCGTAAGTTTGGAAATACTCTGTTGCATCAAACTCGTAATACTGGATATCCTTGAACCCGGCTTCGTTTATTTCTGAAATGTACTTATTTTTTAATGATCCGTCCTCAACACCATAGGCTTGCCCTCTTCCAAAGGCTTGTTTAATGTTAAATTTATCGTTTTCACCTACTTGTTGAGTCAAGAATACACCATCACTCACTAAGACCTTTGACACCTCTTTTGCAAAGAACTCACTATGTCGACAGGACACCACATTAAAAAATAACTCAGGAAAAGTTATTTTTTCGGCATCCATTTGTAAGAAGCGAATATTCACTTTTTTAGACTTCACCAAATTATCATAAGCGGTTTGCATCATTCCACTTGATTGATCAATACCGACGAGAAGAAGTGCCGCATCGGCGATTGACAGTAAAGCTTCCCCACCGCCCGAACCTATATCGAGTAATAAATTGTGCTTATTGCATCTTTGGGCGACTTCATAATAAAAATCCCATGATTCGCCTTCTGTAACTGTTTTTAATGCACTAAAGTCCCACCCGTTTAATTTTCCAACCATATCATAAAAATTCTTGTACTCAGATCTATTCATCCTGTTCTCCACCTTTAAAAATGAGATAATAAAATGCCAAAGGTATCTGGGCAAAGTTCTAGTTTTCATTAGACCAAGAGAGTAGAAAATCCCCTTGATGGCTGGTACGCGTTCTACCCAGCCCGAAAACTACTTACTTCGAACGATACGGTTTGACATCCAGTTCACCTCATTCAGAAAGATACTTCGATTATAAATGTGATGTACCCTACATTCAAGCTGTGGCAAGGCCTCACCTATTTAATGAATTCAGAAGCGTTCGGACAGCCTGCAGCCGAGCAGGATCAATAGGCTTCAGCGCATTCCCGTCTTCTCTGACCGCTGAGCCAAAATGTACCCGTCTCACTCCCGTGTCGCTAATAAATTCGCTAAGTCCCGCTACAGATAAGCCACTGCCCGCTAAAATGGAGATGGGGTGCTCCGAACTCAGCTGTTCCAGTGCCGCAATCCGCTCTTTCCCCTCTGGAGCAGTAGGTCGTGCACCGGATGTTAAAATATCCGTGATTTGCGGATAACGCAATAATACATTAAGGGCCTCAAATTGGTCCTTCACCTCATCGAAAGCCCGATGAAAAGTAACCTCCATTCCGCCTGCTGCCTCCAGCAACTGGCCTAACAAATCCTCAGCTACCGTCCCGTCAGGGCGAAGTACTCCTAACACTAGAGACAAGCCCCCCACGGTGCGGATATGGCGAATATCACGTTGCATCGTTTCCATATCAGTTGCATCATATACGAATGACCGGGCATTGGGTCTGATCATCACCCTAACTGGAATGGAGACTTTCTCCCGCACCGCTTCAATAAGACCTAAACTGGGCGTCAAACCCCCTTCACTAATACCTGTAATCAGTTCAATCCGATCAGCGCCATAACGTTCGGCTATAATAGCATCACTCACTGTGGTAGCAATAACCTCTAATAACATCCTTTATTCCTCCTTGACTATAGATCTACTCTAGTCTCCACCTTCGTAGTCTTGGCAAGAGCTACGTCCCTATATTCTCTCACATAATGATCAGTTGGACACCATATGCGGTAGTTGCCGGACAGCGCCAGCAGCGCAAATACATAGAGGCAGTTGTCGTAATATCTTCTGGGGCCTGTTCGGAGTGGTGTATTCCAGAATAACTCCACACTCTTCCGGGCATGTACACCTGTTGCCGCTAGAGAAGCCATCGCATTCGTGGACAACAACCCTGTAGGATGAAGAGCTTTCTCTTCAAAAGCATCACCAGCAATCGTATACCTACGATAGTCGTCGGGCTGTTTGTCTGCAAAAAATCCCTGAATTTGGTTAGCTAGCTCGCACTCCCATGGATCTTCGCGAAACCACTCCCAGTCTAAGCCAACATTGGCTGCCACCCGATAAGAATCACTGAAGAAATTTCCATAACCTCTTTCATTATTAGGCGTTCCATCATAAAAGGCATACTCAGGCGCCAATCCCGTCAAGGGATGGCAGGTTGTTTTTAGATACAACCGGCTCGCCTCTGCCGCGGATTTCCAGAACAGGCGATCTTCCGGATAAGCCCAGAGCGCGAATAGCTCATAGAAATGGGGCAGATGATAGGAAGGATCGGAGTATTCACAGTTGGGCACGAATTTGATCAGCTTGTTATGTGGATTCCACATCGGATGGCCGATGCCATCCTCACCCTTGTGAAGACAAGTGTGGAGCAAATCCCGTGCTTGCTTACTGTAGTTAAGAGGTATGTCCCTATCCCCCCAGCGATGCGAAGCGAATAACAAAGCCATGGCAAAAAATTCTTCACCATCCGGCGCGGGTCCGTTAGCGAGCCGCGCCCCATCAGGACGACAAGACCAAGCAAAATAACCCGCATTATCACCAGTTTCCATATACATGTAGCGCATTGTCCAGCGCCACAGCCTGTCAAACACATCTTGTCGGTCATATTGTACGGCCATCATCATCCCATATGACATCCCTTCACTACGGACATCGAGATTTCCTGTATCCAGCATATAACCCAGTTCTTCACCTTGCGGATAATAGATTCGCGTATCCTCATCACCCTCAAATAGCATCTGCCACGTTTCTGCTAGGTGTTCACTGATTTCTTGTAAGTTATAGCCGTATTCCTCCAGCACACTCCGGTATTTCCCTGTATGAAAAGCCCCTTGGTCTTTAGTCATTAGTTATTCATCCCTTCGTTTGCTTCCCCTTAATTAGATACTGACGTAAAGAAACACCCTCACAATGGAAGGCGTTTCTGTTCAAACTATAAGTTGAACTTAATATTTTCCGAAATCGGCCATAATCGTAACTGCGGTGAATGTTTGGACTTTCGGCCGCTGTTGTCTCCAGATTTTTTGATTTATTCCGCTCTTTTGCGGATGAAATCCGGAGACAAAGGCGGTCGCTATCGCTCCTACAGTTCCAAAATTCCCCTCCGTTTCTTTTGCCTTATCTTATGTTTTTCGTTCAACTTATATGGATTAGTAGTTCTCTTATGAATATTATTTCGTAACAAGGTTTGCAATCCGCCCGAAAGCAGGCTTCGGCCGCTGCTGCTCATCGAACAGAAAGGGCCAATTCTTCCGTCCGCGGACTGGGAAATCATCCAACCACGTGTAGTCGTCTGCCGCTCCCCAAAAAGTAACTGCGCTGATCACCTCACGGTATTCCTTCAGCAGCTTGAATATCGCTTCATATCGCTCTGCTTGTAACTCAAGAAGTCCTGTACCGGGTGTCTTCAAGTCGATCCGTCTGTCATCGAACCGGAACATGGACACATCCAGCTCTGTGAGCTGCAGTTGCAGGCCCAATGAAGCATATTTCTCGATGGCAGCACGAATGTCATCCAAGGTTGGATCGTATAGATTCCAGTGCGCCTGCAGGCCGACACCATGCACGGGAACTCCCTGATCCAGCAGTGACTTGAGCAGCGTATACATTTTATCCCGCTTGTTCGGGTCGGATTCATTATAATCGTTGTAAAATAATAAGGCCTTAGGATCGGCTTCATGCGCGTATTCAAACGCTTTGGCAATAAAATCTACTCCAGCAATCTCCAGCCATTTGGACGGACGAAAAAGTTCCTGTCCTTCATCAGTAATGACCTCGTTAACCACATCCCAAGCATAGATATCATTCTTATAACGCCCCACGACCGTATTAATATGTGCCTTGAGTCGTGCCAGCAAGATGTCCTTACTTGCTAGTCCCCCAGTTGTCCCCGCAAACAACCAATCGGGGGTCTGATTGTGCCAGACCAATGTATGTCCACGCATGGCCATGTTATGCTTCCGGGCAAAAGCCACCAGTTGATCCGCAGCCTCAAAGGTATATATCTCTTCTTCAGGATGCAGGCTGGCAAACTTCATCTCATTCTCTGCTGTAATACTATTAAAGTGCTCTGCAAGCAGTTGCTCCTGTGATAGGATCGTCAACGGATTTACGGCCGCTCCAATCTTGAAATCTGCGGAGAATAATGTCTTTAAAGCAGGCTCCGCACTGCTGTCCTGGTTACTCATAAACTACCTCCTAGTGAATGATAGTCAAACCAATCAAAGCAGGCCGGCTCCGTAGAAGTCTTTCCATTACCTGTCGCATAGAGGCCGATGACAACACCCGTAAAACCATTGCCTTCAACGGCCTGAGGGGACAACAAATACGCAGAGCCAGTCGCTAGCTTCAACCACTCTTGACCATCCAGGGAATAAAATAGCGAATATTGGGTTAGTTCAGCTTGTATCTTCAGATATACGCTCTCCGCCGTGATGACAACCTCAGCTGCCACTTCCGTTAGTCCTTTAGCCGTCAAATAGGCTGTAATGACCCTTTGACCGTTTTTTTGTCCCAGCATTATTTCATAGTGTGCTTGTTCATTCAATCTGGCGCACAGGCCAGCCTCTTCACCAGCCATAGACGCTTTGAATTCCAGCAGAGTGCTCCATTCTGCCTGAATATGCTGCTGTCTTCTGCCTATAAAGGCCACCTCGCCCGGCTCATTAAGACTTCGTGACTGTCCCCTGAGGGATAACCAGCCCGGTCGTTCACTTAAAGACCAGCTTCCCAGTGCCGGATTGCGGAGAAAGGTCCAGGCAAACGGTAAGTCCACCTCATCGAAATCGTCTCTTCCGCTATTAACTGGTTGTGGAGATGATACCGGCACTCGCGGGACGCTCATCGAAAGCCTTACTGTACCTTCATTGTTATCAATCAGCGGCCAGCCTGCTTCATTCCAGCTAACAGGAGCAAGGAAAGTCTCCCGCCCAAGCACGGTATATCCAGCCCCTACTAAGCGAACTCCAAGAAACACCGCCCACCAATCTCCGTTATGATCTTCAATCAAGTCGGCATGCCCTAAATATTGAATAGGATGGTCCATTTCATTATGAGTCAAGATGGGTTCTGGCAAGCGTTCAAAGGGCCCATAGGGATTAGAACTACGCCCGATAATTTCCCGATGTTCTTTGGCTGTCCCTCCGGAAGCGCTCATTATATAGTACATTCCATTGATTTTGTACAAATGTGGTCCTTCCGTCCAGGGTCCGCCGTCTCCGGTCCAGATCACTACAGGCTCGCTCAAAGCCTTTCCGGTCACAATATCGATCTCATATTGGATGGCATGGGAGTCATAATCCGCCCCCTGTTGCGTCGTAACATAGACCTTTCCGTCCTCATCGAACATCAGGGAGGGATCAATGCCGCCATACGGAATCAATATTGGATCGGACCAAGGACCTGCAGGATCAACAGCGGTGACGTAAAAGTTACCGATCCCGCGTACATCTGTGGTTATCATATAAAAGGTCCCGTTATGGTAGCGGATGGTAGGTGCATAGATCCCGTCCGAGCTGTTGTGCATGCGTGTATCCAACTGACTGCTTCGGTCCAGTACATGACCTATTTGTGTCCAGTGAATCAAATCATTGCTATGAAATATGGGTACTCCTGGAAAGTACTCAAAGGAACTGCATACCAGATAGTAGTCATCACCTGCCCGAGTAATACTCGGGTCAGGATAGAAGCCTGGGAGAATCGGGTTAGCATAAGCAATTGAAGATTGGATCATTTAATAGACAACCTTCCCATTCCGTAATATGTAGTAGTGTGATTACTCCTTAACACTCCCTACATTCAGGCCGACTACAAAATACTTCTGCATAAACGGATAGACTACCAATATAGGTACCGAAGCAACGATGGTAACCGCAGCCCGGATCGATAGTGGCGTCACCATCGCTTGTGCGGAATTCTGATTCATCCCTACCCCTGCTGCCACATTAGGGTTGCTGTTAGAGTTCATCGTTGAGGATAGCAGCTTCATTAACTCATACTGCAAAGTACTCAGCTCTTGTCTTGAAGACGTATACAGGAATGCATCGAACCAAGAGTTCCATGCTCCTACTGCTACAAAGAGAGCAACTGTAGCCAATACAGGCTTACACAGCGGGAAGATAATCCGCATGAATATTTTGAAATCTCCTGCGCCATCAATTTTCGCTGATTCCAAGAGACTTTCAGGAATCGTGCCGATATAAGTACGGATAACAATCATATTAAAGGCACTAATCATAGAGGGAAGTACATATACCCAGAAAGAATTCAACAAATGCAAATTTTTGATCAGGAAATATCCCGGAATCAGACCGGCACTAAAATACATGGTGAGCACAAAGATAACCGTGATCGACTTGCGAAACACGTATTCTTTGCGGCTTAAGGTATAGGCTAGCATCGTCGTCAGAAAAATATTTAAGATCGTGGAGAGAACCGTACGCGCTACCGAAACCCAGAAAGCATCATAAATAGTCCCTGTAACAAACACAGCCTTATAGTTCTGTGTGGTCCATATCCGCGGCCAGAGGTAAATCCCACCACGAATGGTATCATTCCCGGCATTAAACGAAACAGCGATAGTATTAAGAAATGGATATAACGTTACAGTAACCAGGATAATCATAAAAATAGTGTTGAATGTATTAAACAAAATGGGCTCCATACCACTAGAACCCAAACGTTTTTTTATGACAATGCCTGCAGTTTTCTGAGGGCTAATTTGTTGGTTTCCCATAGCTATAACAGCCTCTCTTCCCCTAGCCGTTTAGCAGTCCAGTTCGCCAACAGCAGCAAAGTTATACTAACGACCGTTTTGAAAATACCGCCTGCAGTGGCCAATGAATAATTCCCCTGGGCAATCCCGTATTTCAATACGAAAATATCTATGGTTTCTGACCAATCTACAATGAGTCCGTTGCCTAGCAAATATTGCACTTCAAAACCTGCCTCCAGAACATGACCCACGGACATAATCAACAAAATCACGATGGTTGCTTTAATGCCCGGCAAGGTAACAAACCTCATTTTCTTATACCGGTTGGCTCCGTCAATTTCGGCTGCTTCATATAGTGCTGGATCGACAGAGGCGATAGCAGCCAAATAAATAATCGTATTCCAGCCGACTTCCTTCCATACATGCGAGGCTCCAACAATGCCCCAGAAGTACTTTCCTTCACTAAGCCAAAGAATCGGTTCACGAATAAGATGCAACTTCATCAGAACAATATTAACAATACCGTCGTTGATTGAGAGCGAGGTGGCTACAATCCCCGTTACAATAATCCAGGACAGAAAGTGAGGTAAATACGAAATGGTCTGTACCATTCTTTTCCAGAATACCTTTCGGATTTCATTCAGCAGCAGAGCCAACACGATAGCGGTTACAAAGCCAAGGATCAGATTAATCAAACCCATCGCAAAGGTATTCCGCAATACTCGCAAGAAATTGTCATCGGTCAAAAGAAACTTAAATTGCTTGAATCCTACCCACTTTTGGTCGCTAAAGGCGCGTCCCGGTTTGTAGTCCTGAAAGGCCATAGTCCATCCCCATACAGGGACATAAGCAAAAAGTATGATATAGAGCAGCAATGGAACAGACATCCAAATCAGCTGGTTTTGACTTTTAATTAAGTCCCAAGTGATAGGCTGCTTCTTTTTTTTAGGATGCCGGACGACTTTTTTTTCCGCTATAGTCTCATCCATATATAGTTGATCTCCCCACCAAATCCTTATATTTCAGAAAGAGGAAGGCGTCTTAGCCCTCCCACTTTCTGATTTGTTAAAAGAATGCTCTGTTTATTTACTCCAGTGATCAATTCTCCATTTAATTTGTTCATTGATCTTATCTTCATAAGCCTTGACGTTGACTTTACCAATCGCTCCTACATACTCGCTCCATGCCGAATCGAAATCTGCAGGTTCAGCAAGTATAGCTTTAGGCAAGAACTTCGTAGACAAATCATTCAGCTTCGTATTGACCACTTTGGCCTCAGAGCCCTCTACTAAATCAATGGACCATGCTGGATAGTAAACAGGGTTAGCTGGCGGTTCGCTGAAGAAATCAACATAACTTTTGAATCCATAGGCATCCAGAATTTCCTTGTCGTACGGTTTCACACTTGCTAAATATTCTTCTGGCTGTGCAGCGGCATCTGTGGAATTGCCATCCGCGTAACTGCCTTCGATCTTCGGTCCGAAGTCATTAAATGTCTTCGCTTTATTAGCCAATATCCAGGTTGCGTCTACCGCTTTATCCCGTTGCTCTTGAGTTTTGATAAATCTGCCTGTATCAGTCACTTCATAGTCTTCTCCTGGAATCCCCCAAGAGAGTGTCTTTTGCCAATCTTCAGTAATGAGCGAATCCAGCAGTTTAATGATCTGTACAGCATTCTTGGCATTAATACTAATACCATAGCCGTTGTTCAAGTTAAGAACTGCGAGATCACGATAATAGTCTTTCGTGTTAGCGTCAAATACCAGAGGAAGTCCTACATAAGTTCTTTCATCTTTCCCTTGAGTTACTAGGGAGTTCTCTGCAGCGCTGAAATTCCAATGTTGGTCAAACATACCCAGAACCGTACCACTGGACAACTTCGCCATGTATTGGTCATAGTTCTGTACGAAGGTTTCCTTATCAATCAGTCCGAGATTGTTAACTTCGTTCAGTTTCTGATAATACTGCTTAGCATAATCCTTATCTGCGAAAATTTCGGCAACGTTATTATTAACAACAACACCACCATCATTAGGGTGACCGATCAAATGCTGAGGAGCATTAAATAATCCCCAGTTTCTCCAGTCATTGTTGAGGATTTCAAACCCGATGGTAGGGCTTCCGTCAATGGTTGGATATTTCTCTTTATATTTAGCAATGAGGTCAAAATATTCATCAAGAGTTTTGACCTTCGGATATCCAAATTCTTTCAGTATAGCCTTCTGAATCCAGAACGCCGGACCTGAATACCATGAACTGTTAACTTTACCGTTAAAGACGCCATAGTTAGGCAGAATATAAATATGTCCATCATTAGGGTCCTTCATCATGTTCCAGTAGTCCGCATAATGCGCTTTCAAGTTTGGAGCGTATTGTTCAATAAGGTCTTCAAGCGGGATATAGGCACCTGCTGCTGTAAGTTTGGTATTACCAGTCATAATATCCGGATAATCTTGACCGGCAATCATTACACCCAGCTTCTGGTTCAGATCGCCGGCCAGGTATTCGTAATTAAAGGTAGCTCCCAGCTCATCTTTAATCTTCTTGTAAATTTTGTTGTCCGGAGTAGGTTGCTGACCGGCTTCACCGATAAAGACACTGATGTCGAAGGGTTCGACCTTACTGCTAGTGTTTGCATTTCCGGTTGCGGCTGCTGTTTCTTTTGCCGTATTCTCTTTACCTTCAGACGCATTATTGTTATTCCCGCCACACCCAGCCAGGGTAAAGCTTAGGGATAACAACACAATCAGGCTTAGCTTGAATATTGACTTTGACTTGCCCCCCATAAAGCACCTCCAATTTTTTTGTTGTTACACAAGGGAATGTAAGCCCTTACAATTCCTAATTATAGAAGTGATCCCCCCATGTAAATACGAACGAATTAAAGGAGTACCCCGAAAAAGTTTAGATCTTGGTCTGCTTATATTCATTTGGACTCATGTGCATTATTTTCTCAAATTGTTTTAAAAACTGACCATAATTCGAGTAACCTACTTCATCGGCAATCTCACTATTTTTCAGTGTACTCTGTCGAAAAAGCCGTGTTGCTTCCTCGATCCGAAGACTATGCAGCTGCTCATTAAAGTTCATTCCATTCTTCTTCATCAATAATTGTCCAAGGTACACCGGATGCAGATAAAAGACCTCAGCTAGCCTTTTAATCGTCAGATTTTGGCGGAAATTCTGCTGAATATAGAGATTGATATCCTGCACAATGCCTTGGGATTTTTTACTTTGCTCTCGCAAAAGAAGCTCAATACTCTCCTCGCCACAAGCTAATAAGTTATCCATTAAATCATTCAAAGTAATTAGCGAATCCAGAATTTCAGGAATGCTAAACCTGGCTAGCAAATATTCCACCTGTGCTCCACCAGCTTCACGCGTGTACTCGATTATTTTGTACATGATGTGAATGACTATTTTTTTTACGACCTCAGGTGCAACCAGCATCTCACGGAAACTGCGGGCAGCAGAACTCACGGCTTGAGTAAAGCTTGTTCTATCCAGCGTGTTAAGGGGCTTAATCATGGCATCCATTAGTTTCATTTGATCATAATGATAGCTGAAGGAGCGGTTCTGTATGTCTTGATAAGACAGAATCTCCGAGAATTCAGGTCTATAGAAATAATGCAGCATGGTTTCTCTCGCCGTTTGGTAAGCATCTGCAATCGTTAATAAAGAACTCCCGCTAGCTCCCACTGCAATCACTAAAGGAGGTTTGGCATAATCAGCAACTAATGTGTTCAACACTGCATATATTAGATCTTGCTCAAGGGTATATCCATACACAATCGCCACCATATTCGCTTCCAAATCAATAAGATACATGGATCGTTCCTTTGCTAACAAGGCTGCTATATTCCCTCTTATCTCACCGTATAATTCTGGCTGGGTCTGGATCAGACTGATCCCCCAATGACTATTACTTTCCGATAGCCGTGTGAGCATATTGAGGTTAGTCTCATCTGGCGATTTCTCGTAAAGCACACCCTTAATAAGGGTAGCTATCTCCACAGAAGAAGCCATCTCATTTAAATTTAACGCTTCCGATTGTTGCTTCAGCTCCTGATAAATTTCCTTCAGCTCTGCTGCAGCTTCTTCAGGGATAATTGGCTTAAGCAAATAATGGTTGATGCCATAACGTATCGCTGTCTGCGCATATTCAAACTCACTATAGCCACTTAATATCGCAAATTTAACTTCTTTAGCTTTCATTTGCTGCCAGGCTGCAATCATCTCCAGCCCATTCATAAGCGGCATATTCACATCCGTAATCACCAAATCTGGCGTAAGTTGCTGTATCAGCTGCAAGCCTTCTTTGCCATTGCTGCCTGTCCCGCACACCTCAAAGCCAAGCTCCTGCCAATCGATCCACATTTGCATTCCTTCAAGGGCACTAGGCTCATCATCGATTAATAACACTCTGAAATTCATGAGCTGCCCTCTCTTCTTAAGTCTATTATTGTATCCGTTCAAGGAGCTTTAATGGAATATCAAAAGAGACTTCCGTCCCTTCATTCGGACTGCTGGTGATCCCAAAACGGACCTGATCATTATAATAAAGCTCCAGTCTTCGGTAGACATTCCGAATCCCAATATTAGCTTCTGATGAACCTTCATTACGCACGGAGTACATAATTTCTTTCAGCTTGCTGGCTTCCATTCCCTTGCCGTTATCAGTAACCGTAATGCTCAACCGGGCATCCTTGACCACGGTTTTTACTTTAATGATTCCAAGTCCCTCAATCGTTTGCAGGCCATGCTTACAGGAATTCTCCACCAAAGGCTGCATGCTCAGCTTCGGAATTTTATATTGCAGGGATTGCTCATCAATCTCAAACTGATATTCAAACTTATCTCTGAAGCGGAATTTTTCGATTTTCAAATACATTTCGATAAATGTCATTTCTTCTTGCAGCGACACGAGATCTTCCTTCCAGCTAAGCAGTCTTCTGAGTAATTTGGACAAGCTTTTAATAATATCTGTAACATCGACGTAATTGTTTTTGGTACACACCACGAGGATGGCATTCAGTGTATTAAACAGAAAATGAGGATTCATCTGGCTCTGCAAAAAGTTGAGTTCAGCCCGTACCCTTTCCATCTCCAGATTCTTCTTCTGGATTTCCAATTTATACACGTCATTAATCAGAGAATTCATTCTGGAAGTCATGATGTTGAAATTCTGAATTAATCCGCCAATCTCATCACGACCTTCGTCGATCCGGATTAAGTCAAACTTCTCATTCGTTACTTTTTGCATATGTCTGGAGAGCCGCTTCACCCGATAGTTGTAGGATCTTAGCATTACATAGATAAAAGCAAAGGAAATCAGCGTGACCGTGGAGGCCAGCAGACCCGCATACATCCTCATTTCCAAGATGGCCTGAGAAATCCGTTCCCCTTCAGTGATTCCAATCATACGCCAACCTTTAATATAATTGGCTGAGCCAATAGGTAGAATATGAACATCCTCCGTTTGCTTATCATCAAGCAGTTCAAATACAGGATAAGGTTCCTTTGTTCCCGACTGGTAACCACTTTCTGCTGACATAATAATCTCGTTCTGTTCGTTGACAAGGTAAAGACTTAAATAGTCTCTTTCTCTGACGATATAGTCATAGATTTTGCTAATATCCAAATCTATGCGTAGCAGCTTCTGGTAATCATTGAGGGAACTATAGTTGTCCATTCCCTTAATCACACTTAAATAAGGAACTGTAGCGGCGAGATTATTATTTGCGTTCAAATGGTAAGCGGTTACCAAAACTTGAGTCTTAGCCGCTTTCCACTGCTTGTACCAGTCACTTTCCAATACATTCGAGGTAATCACTTGATAATTGCCGCCAGATACGATAGAGCTGTTCGTAGTAAATACACTTATGCGTTCGATCTGATTATTTACCGGCATATAGCTGCTCATGCGATCTCTAAGCTGATTGTTGAAGGTATCGTAAAAGTCCAGCGGGTTTGCGTATGTACGATCAAGCATTTCATACAGGTTTTTGTCTGTGGTAAGAGCGTAGCTGACCGCTACCCCTCCCTCTATAAAATCATGAATATCCTTTCGGGCTCGTTCTAAAGATATTTCCAGATTCTGCTGCTCTCTTGATTTAATTAGATCCGATATCCGATCCAGGAAAACCAGGTTAATAACCATAATAGGCAAGAGTACACCTACAAAATAGATAAGAAAAAATTTATAGTTCAGTGGAATATCATTGACTAATTTCCCCAGCCTAAACCTCTTTCGTCCCATGCTTAAGCCCCTTCTCCCTATAGCTTCGGGTTCTTGTTTATATTTCTATATACTGAGGGAACTACACCCACAATCAGCTTGAATTTATCGATAAAATAGTCTGTCTTTGAATACCCAACCTGGTTAGCGATATCAGATATTTTTAATTGAGTTCTCATCAGGAGAGATTTGGCCTCTTCCATCCGTTTCTCATTCAAATATTCACTAAAGCCTTGGCCCGTATGTTTTCTGAACAGTTGTCCCAAATACGTAGAATTCATATGAAAATGGATAGCTAAATCCTGAAGCTGTAACTTAGTGCGGAATTCACGATCCACATATTGAATTACATTAAATATCGTATTCCCTTCATTTTGTTGCTTTAATTGCGACAGATAGATCGCCGCTTGCCTGCTTAAACTGCAAACATATTTGCTGAGGGTTAAATAATCATTGAGATCCCCCAGATTTCCATACTCTTGGTGGAGCTTTGTCATCATTAAATCTGGATTTCCCTGCATTTCTGCCAGCAGCCGGCATATGGTCAGTTCCAGATTAACTACACGGGTCTTTACGACCTCACTTGTCAACAGATCTTCGGCAAAGGAAGCAAACGCTCTCTTCACACAAGATTCGATTTGCTCCTGTTCGTTCACTTCAACCTTGTCCAAGAGCGGTTTGAAAACATCCTGATGGCAGTCGTCATCCTTCTTTAATTTTCGTTGATCATAATAGAAGAATACTCCGCTTTTCTCCTGATGGCATTTCAGTTTCCAAATCTCCTGTGTTTGCAAATACAACGCTCGAATAGATTGTACCCCTATCGCTCTTTCGCTCACCGCAACAAGGATCGTTGGCTCCTGCTGTGCTACCAAATCCTTGCGGAGCTGGGTAACCATAACATCCAGACTCTCGTGGGAAATGGAGCTGGATTGCAGCACGATTCCTATTTTCCCGGCAGAGTCCTCAAAGAAACAGGCTAACTCCTGAGGGAAAGCACCCTCAACCTGTTGCATCAAATTCAGAGTGCTGGAAGCACAGCAAATAAGAATGCAGACTAGCTCCGCTTCGTCCTGAAGTTTCATTACATTCCGGGCCTGAAGCTCCAGGCCTTCATTGTATTCCCCCTGAATTAAACGATTAATGATATTCCCCCTGATAAAGGACTGCTTCTTGCCAAGTGTCTGTTCCGAGGCCGTTTCCTCCTGAATGATCAAGCTGAGCTTGCCCAATAAGGACTCTATTTCATCATCATCAATCGGCTTTAGTAAATATTCATTCACTCGATAACGCAGTGCAGTACGCGAATATTTAAAATCATCATAGCCACTTAGGATCACAAACTTTGGGGGTGTTACCATCAACTCATGTAATTGTGCGATTAACTCCAGGCCATTGATGACTGGGATATGGATGTCAGTAAGGACTAGCTCTGGCTTATACTCCTGGATTAGCCGCAAAGCATCGGGGCCATTTAACGCTTCACCACATACTTCAAAGCCATGTTTTCCCCAGTCAATCATCGTTCTTAATCCTTCAAGAACCCAAGGTTCATCATCAACGATCATTACTTTCATCATTGGGCTCACTCCCTTTTACATGGTAATGGTATAAATTCATCTCGATGAATCCGCTTCCAATAATATATGACCCATGCTATCATATTTGCTTAGATGTGTGAATTACTACCAAAAAAATGGTTGTCCACTAACGCAAAGAAACCTCTCCATGAATAAGTGGGCTACCCACCATTCCCATTGAGAGGTTTTTTTGTACTTCATTCATGCCTTATATTTTAATCTTCAAGACTACTTTACGCACAGCTTCCTTCTGCTTCGCTTCAATGCCTGTCATATGTCCATCCTGCGGATAACAAATCACAAGATCGCCCGGGCTGGCAGCTACTGCCGATTCTACCACTCCAGTGAAGAACACCGCATCCTTCTCCGCGCTGTACTCATCCCTCACATCAAGACGCTCGATGGCAGAATAGCCAATCCGCTCGGTTCCTTCAAGGATATAATGCAGGTCCAGATTCACTCGATGCGCTTCCCAGAAGCAATCCGCAGCCTCCTTGGTTTCATATTCGTTAATGAAGTAGAACATCTCTTCATCTACATTATGGCGTCCGGCAGCCTGTCCGGTGAAATCCGTGTTCTTCAGAAATTGCAGCCCTCTTTGAATCTTATCTCCATAAGCAGCTTCATTTTCCAGCAAGTGGTCTAAAGTATCTACGATCATATTAAGTATCCCCCTAAAAGTTTTGTACAGTGAAAATCATAGTCCATACCTGAGGGCACGGTCTATACATTAGTTCACGTTATGAAATCCTATAGTATGTATCTCACCATTGAATACACCCTGACTTGGACAGGATCATATAAGAAGCATGATTCATATTGTCTATAGGTTCAGTAAGCGAGAAGAACTTCAGCTCCAGCCCTTCATCGTCATTCAGGAACGGCTCTCCCTCTACTCCTATCGCCTCATACAGCATGATCGCATTATATACCTCGTCTCCGTTGGGATAACGGTAATACATGTCTTTACCCGATAACACAGCTTTAAGAATCAGTTCCTTGCAGGTGAGTCCGCTCTCTTCATGCAGTTCCCGATGGGCCGTCTCTTCAAAAGATTCACCCAGCTCCATGCCTCCGCCAATCGTGCCCCAGTCACCCGAATCGGCACGCCGCTGCAGCAGCAGCTCCCGTCTATCGTTATATACCAATACCGCTACCCCGGACATAATTACTGGCCTTGTCCCAACCAGCTTCCGCAGTTCGCTGATGTAACCCATAGCAGTTCCTCCCGTCACCACTTGATTTCTGCACTGCCCGCTGTCAGCTTCTCAATAATGGCCAACAAGAAGGTTTCCGCCAGACTGCCTTTTTTGATCGCTTCTGCCGCTTCAGTAAAGGTAAACCATGTCGCATGATCCACTTCAGCGCTGACCTGACTCAAATCCTCCGAATCTACAACACTTATAAAATTAAGCATCAGCGTATTGGAGGGTTCAAAATAAAGGCTCCGCATATATTCATAGGCTATAACATTAAGCCCCACTTCTTCCTTCACCTCGCGAATGAGCGTGGCTTCGGCATTTTCTCCTTTATTCACGTAACCTGCGAGCAGTATGTAGTCTTGCCGGTTGTACTGTTGGATTAACAGAATCTTGTTTTTGTCCCTATTCAATACTGCTGTACTCATGGCCGTACTAAAGATTGGGAACCTGAACATCCCGCAGGATTCACAAAACGGGATCTGTCCTTCCCCCTCGCACTCTTTCATCATCAGCCCTGTTCCGCATTCCAGACAATATTTCAAATGAATCGCTTCCTTCTGCCTTCATATAGTGGAATCATAATGATTTCTATGATAGGCTCTGAGCGAAACGAAGTCTAGCTAAATCCAGTGCATTTCATATTTTTTGCAACTTTTTCCATAAAATGCAGTCTAGATATAAGAAAAGAAAAGACACCAACCAAGGAGAGATACGCCGAAATGAAAAAATGGACACTCGTGCTAGGTCTGCTCGCTGCGACATTCACTTTAAGTGTAGGTACAGCATCTGCTGCACAGGATAGCCGCATTTTATTAAACTATAGTGACACCGGTCTAAGCAGCAGCAAAGTCATCGTGGAGGGAACAACAATGGTTCCCCTGAAATCGCTGGCAGCAGCGATGGGGTACACGCTATCTTGGGATCAGGCTTCCAAAACGGCGAAGCTGATTTCTCCAGAGCGTGAAATCGGCTTCATAACCGGTTCCAAGTCGCTGAAGGTGAACGGAGCAGCGTCGGCGCTAGCGAAACCCCCGCGTATTATCAAGGGGGGGATGTATATTCCCCTCGTATCCGGGGTAGTCGCGCTGGGCGGCAAAATCGTCTACGACAAAGGCAGCAGCACTCTGAATATTGTGGATGAGCCGAGATATGTTACAGCCTCTGCCCAGGGCCGGACCTATTGGGTCTCGCAAAAAAACGGTGATCTCTACTATCGCGCATCAGTTACGGGAAAGCCGCAGCGAATGGGCAGCCTGCCACTGAAACCTTCGGCGTATTCTTATGGGCTTGTTATTACGGACGCCGGAAAGGGTACAGATCTGCTGCTGCTCAGTGAAAAGCATTATGCCATGTTTAACGATTTCAGCAACGGGTATCAGACGCTGATCCATAGTGGGACTATCCTGAAGCAGATGGATTATCACTTCAGCAACTCTTCCTACCAGCAGGCTCCCCGTTTAACCACAACGCAGCTTTATATGACTGATGGCCTAAATGTCCAGTATATTAACGGGGATGGCAGTCTTGGCAAACTGTATGAGCTGGAGAAAATCACTGGACTGACAGATGATTGTACAGTGGAGTATGCCGCAGCTGATGTGGTGTTGATACGTTCGCTTACCACCGCGCATCTGTACGCAATCAATACGAAGACGAGTGTAGGCACAAATCTTAGCGAGAAGCTGATTAGTAGCGAGGATTGGAAAGAATGGAAAACGGCAGATGGCACAGATCCTTATGTCCTCCCCAAAATGTTGGTTCTAACCAAACGAGCTGGAGATGTACTGACGTTCACTTACACTCCACTGCCAGAGGGAAAAGCCAAAACGGTGACCTATAATCTGGCCTCCCAATAATCCTGAACTCCAAGGATCGCTAGACACAAGAAGAAACGGCTTTGCCGTCCTCTGAAAGAGGCGGCATCCGTTTCTTCGAGAAAGTGAAGGATAAGTTATCGTGTGAACATTAAGCAAACACATATTCGCCTTCGCCAATAATGATCGTCCGGCCCTGTAAGTTCGTGCCTTCACTACTGAGAACCAGCTGTGTCAACTGCTGCTTATCCCCTTGCTGAAATACAAAATTCTTGTCGCCAATGGCAAGTGCCACAGATCCGTTGCCACCAGCAGGAGCAGCAATTGCGGATAAGCCGAAGACCTGCCCCCAATGAGCCGCAGTGGCGGCGGGGTCAGATACAGAGAAGATCGCCTGCTGGACTGTAATCGCTCCGGCAGGATGGGGCGTAATAATTCCCGCTGCTTTAAGCTCCTCTAGCCGCTCATCGTCGCTTCCCTTCCACTGGATAACGAATGGATAAATGAGCCCCAGATAATTCCCGCCAATGGTCAGCATGCGCCATTCAATCCACTGCCCCTGTGTATTCAGGCGTTTGCCCTCCAGGATAGGTGACAACTCCAGTCCCTGCCGTATCAAGGAAGCAGCCGTCTCTTCAATATCATCGGTGCGAATCGCGACTCTGCTGAAAGCTTCAACTTCAGGCAACAGATTCACGGCATCCTTAACCACTAGGTTGGCTGTATCCGAGGACTCGGCCAGCTCGCGGTCCTCAACCGCCAGAAACTCAATATAATTCAATCCGAAATAACTAAGTGCGTTATGGGTGCCCCACAGCTTATGTGATCCGCCAGGGAATGCAGTGAGGCCATTGTTCTTGAACACCGTAATGGCCTGCTCAAGATCGTTGACATAATGAACGGTATGATCCCATTGAAGTATAGTCATGAGCGAACCTGTCCTAACTCCGTGGTACGCTTCACGGCAGCCTTGACACTGCGCTGCAGGCCTGACGCAAAGTCACTGTTATTCAGCTCATAGAGTGCATGAATACCCACTCCGCCCGGCGAATTGTTAATATCCAGCAGCTGGCGTGGATGTGATCCAGTATGCCGCAGCATCGCTACCGCACCTGCAACATTCTCCAGCGCAACTTCCCAAGCCTGCTTCCGTGGCAGACCCGCCAGCACTCCGGCATCCGCCAATGATTCTATAAAATAATAGACATAATTGGGTCCGGCAACTCCGTAACCGGTAAATATATCAATCAACGATTCTTCCAGGTATTGCACTTTTCCAAAGCCGTTTAAGAAATCATCCACATGTTCCTTTGCAGCGTAGACATTCAAGGCCGCGCCGCTATAACCAAGGCCAGTATCTGTTAACGTGTTCGGAATGACCCTAATGATAGGCCGCTCTTGCCCACCGACATATCCGGCAAGTTTCTCTATCGTTACCCCGGCCACGATAGATAGCACGGCAGTGCCGCTGCCCGCATATTGGGAAATGGCTTTACCTACGCCAGCCAGATCATCCTGTGGTCGAACCGCCAGGATAATCAGATCAGCCTTGGCAAGGGCCTCTGCCTGCGAAATAGCAGCCTCAACTCCATAGGTTTCACTCAAAAAGGTGACCCGTTCTTCGTTAATATCCGCTACACTAAACTGTGCGGCCTCATTCGTACCCTTGCTGATATTGGCACGGATGATCGCTTCCGCCATCTGACCGCCACCGATGAAATGGACTTTTTTTGCCGCCATATGGATAATGCCTCCTGTATTCTTAGTGTCTTTGAACTCTGTTTAGTTGTTAGCCCAAGCATCCGGCAGAATGAAGCCGTCGTATTTCTCTGTGGCATGAATATAATCTTCAAATTCTTTAGATTCATAGGCAGCCTTCAAATCCTTGGCCCACTGGGTATCAAGGTCCGCTTTGTTGATCGTTACCGCGACACGGTGCTGCTCCGGCGTATTCTCAATCTTGAGCGCTTCAGTAATCTTCCGCTTGGCATTGGCGATATAATTACCGTTCACTATCCCATAATCGACGTCAGCTAGGGACACCAGAATTTGGGCCGAATCCAGAACCTCCAGCTTCAGATTATACTTATCAGGCTCCACACTGCTCAGGTTAAAGTCTGTCGTTCCCGCGTCCGCTTTTACCTTCACCCAGCCCAGATCTTCGAGAATACGCACTGCGCGTTCCTGGTTAACGGGATCATTCGGGAGGGCAATGACAGATCCATCTTTTACTTCATCAAGCGACTTATGTTTCTCGGAATAAAGACCCTGCGGCGCACTTGGCACAAAATTCAGCACGGTCATATCCGTATCCAGCTCTTTATTGATCCCTTCCATATACGCTGTACTTTGGAATATGCTGGCGTCAATGGAACCCTCCTTCATGGCAGGATTGACCTGCATGTTCTGGGAGAAGGTTTTGACATCGACTTTGTAGCCCTCTTTCTCCAGAATCGGCAGAATGCCCTGGCGGAACTGCTCCTCATAGGTACCTACGCCAAAGCCAACTACGATATCCTTCTTGTCCGTCCCGGCCGTCTCTTTGTCACCGCAAGCGCCCAGCACCACAGACATTCCTATTAATACGACTGCCGCTAATTTCTTGATTTTCATTAGTTAAGCCCCTTTTCATAAATAGAATCATGCAAAGCTTGTAAAGACTGATCTTGTACGGTGACCGGAATTGCGCAATTAGGTGATAATATAAACGGCTCGTCCGCCATGATCCGCAGGGCAAACTGAGCTTGTGAACGAATTCGTCCGATCTCATTGCCCGCAAATAACGCGTGATCCACACCGCCAACCTTAGTTGGCTTCAGCTCAGCATTCAGCCCCGGATTTCCTAAGGCCCCCATATCCCAACTGATGCCCTCGATCGGATAATCATTGAAACGTTCCGGATGGGACTGTGCTCCGCAGGTGTGCAGAATCCTTTTTCCGTAGTCCGCAGCTTCCAGCACAATAGCATCATAGGGCCGTGAGAATTCATTAAAGGCTGTTTCCGTAAATATTTCCGGGTGAGCCGTGCCTGTTACCGCGTAAAAAATGCCATCCATCCCCCGCTTCCCAAGCTCCTGTACATAATCAGCCAAGGTTAATGCAATAGCGTGCAGCGCATGATGGACACCCGCCCTTTGCTCCGTCAATAACGTCCGAATCGGCACGGGCTGATTACTGCCATAGATGGTATCTGTTACATAGGCGGATTGACCTGCAAGGAACAGCAACACAGTCAATGGTGAAAAAATCGTCTGGACTAGCGGTGTATCCGGCAATCCCTGACGAATCTGGCTTACGGCCTCTAGCTGTTCTGCCAGTGGGGCAGCATTTGCAGCTTGTTGCACTTGAATGTTCCAAACGTCCTGCGGTTTCGCAATGACCGCTTGGGTCTGCTTGGGAAATACGGATTGATAATCCTCAAAATCATAGGTATTGCCCCAGGCTTCCGCATAATAAGTAGCGCGGGGGTTAATCTTGACCCAATCCCACTGAAATTGCTTCGTATAAGCTACGGTGATATCTGCCAAATCCTTGGCATTCCCCTCTTTATCCAAAAAATGACGCCAACCGCTGACAATGGGCCGATCTGCACGTTCACCCGACAATAAAGCCGCAAAACGTTCTTGCTTAGACCAGTCTCCCATCCGCTTCACCCCTTTCCTAATCTAATGCACACTTTATTCATCGGAATAGTTAACTAAATGAATTGAGTCGTATAATAGCATGTTTAAAAATGAAACGTCAATGATATTTATGCTTTATTTCTGAAATTCCTCACATTCATTTTCATAGTTAACTAGCGCATTGACAGATGGTCCAACATACAGGTAGCATGAAACCGTATAATCTAATCGGAATACTATGTAATTTACATATAGGTACAGAAAGCGAGGATGGATCATCATGACACAGACGCCATTAACTTCATTAGCTTCATTAATTGATAATGAACAACAACTCACGGAACAGTTGGTTCAGGTACGACGTGAGCTTCACCAAGAGCCCGAGCTATCTAATGAGGAATTCCAGACGACAGCGAAATTGCGGAGTTGGTTAACTGCTGCCAACATTAGAATTCTTGATTTGCCACTGTCGACAGGCCTGATTGCCGAGATTGGCAGCGGCCGCAGCCCCATCGTGGCAATCCGTGCGGATATTGATGCCCTGCCGATTGAAGAAGCGACGGGGCTGCCCTTTGCTTCCGTCATTCCCGGCAAGATGCATGCCTGCGGTCATGACTTCCATACCGCAAGTATGCTTGGAGCGGCCTATTTGTTAAAAGCCCGCGAAGCAGAACTCCCCGGCACGGTGCGCGTGCTGTTCCAGCCTGCTGAAGAGACGGGCCACGGAGCCAAAGCCATATTAGAATCGGGGGGACTCCGCGGAGTCTCCGCTATATTCGGCCTCCATAACAATCCCGATTTATCTGTGGGTTCCTTTGGTACACGGAGCGGTGCACTCACCGCCGGGGTGGACCGGTTCATCATTACTATACGTGGCAAGGGAGCGCATGCGGCCCAGCCTGAACGTGGACAGGATACGATTGTGACCGCGGCACAAATTATCACCTCCCTGCAGACCATAACCAGCCGCCTCACCCGTGCATCCGAATCCTTGGTGGTTAGCGTGACTAGAATCAACGGTGGCAATACCTGGAATGTGTTGCCTGGGTTTGTAGAATTGGAAGGAACGGTACGGACGCATAACGAAACGATCCGTGCTGTTGTTCCGCAGCAAATCACTCAGATTATTGAAGGTATTGCAGCAGCGGCAGGAGTACAAGCGGAGCTGAATTGGATTCCCGGCCCTCCTGCTACAGTAAATGATGAATACTGGGCAGAGTTCGCCACAGAAACAGCGGCTAAGCTTGGGCTTGAAACTCAGGATCTGGAGCCTCAAATGGGCGGTGAGGATTTCGCATTTTATTTACAGCAGATTCGGGGAGCCTTCGTAAATATTGGAACAGGAGGTGCCTTCGGACACCATCACCCGCAGTTTGATGTGGATGAGGCTGCGCTGCTGCCGACTGCACAATATTTTGCCAAGCTGGCGGTTTCGGCACTGGAATCTTTAAATAGCCCCTCCTTCTAAATCTAATTTGACTACCCTACTTCCAAATGATAGGGTATCTTCAAAGTCAAAATATTCCGGGAGGGAAGATCCATGACTGAAGTGAAGCTTGGGATTGGTTATGACGAATTCGAAGATGGTCAAAGGATTGGCACAGAGATTGAGAAGTTAAGCAGCAGCCCTGAAAGTACTGTAGTAAGCAGCCTGATCATCGGCGATTGGGGACAAGCCTATGAGAATAGTTCAGAAGAAGTTGTGGATGCATTGGTTAAATTCAGTGCAAGCTTCCCGGCTCTGCGCAAGCTGTTCATCGGTGAGATGAGCTTTGAGGAATGTGAAATTTCATGGATTACACAAAGCGATCTGTCCGCGCTCTTCCCCGCTTTCCCCGAGCTTCAATCGCTCACCGTTCAAGGCGGTAATGAGCTGAGCCTCAGTCAGTTGCACCATGATAAGCTTGAAGAGTTGATTATCATTAGCGGCGGACTTGGCAAAGGTGTTCTGGGTAATATCGCCACAGGGCGTTTGCCCAATCTGCATAAGCTGGAGTTGTATCTTGGTGTCGATAATTACGGCTTCGATGGAAGCATAGATGATATTTTCCCCATTATTCAGCCTGGGAAGTTCCCTAAACTCACCTATCTAGGATTAAAAAATAGTGAAATACAGGATGAAATTGCTGAAGCGTTAGCGGATGCTCCTGTTCTGAACCAGCTGGAGATACTGGATCTGTCTTTGGGCACATTAAGCGATCGAGGTGCCGAGGCACTGCTGGCCAGCGATAGAATTAAAGGACTGAAGGCGCTGAACCTGAGCCATCATTACATGTCTGATGAGATGATTGAACGCTGGCGGAAAAGTGGATTGCCTGTCGATGTCAGCGACAAGCAGGAAAGTGAGGATGGGGATGACTGGCGCTATCCGTCCATCACAGAGTGATGCCCCCTTGCGGACGCTAATCGTTATAGGCAATCCCGGGGACAAGAGGACTGGTGGTATTCAGGAGGCTAGAAGCAATCTTGGGCTGTCGCCAGCCATTATTATGCCGTATGCCGGATTGCTGGCGGGACATACGTTAGCGGAGCTATCTCTTTCCTTGCCTAGTGATGCCAGTGTTGACCGCAGCAACGCTCCCCCGCTGCTGCGACTGGAATCTCCTGGCGGCAGCTTTGAGATCGAGCGTGCCTTGATCATGTTAGGCGCACCGGATGCCGAAGATATGGACGATTCGCTGCATCCATATGGAAATCACCCTGATCCCTATCCCCTGAGCGTCAAGGCAGCAGGGCAATTAAGGGAAATGCAAGGTGTGCTGCATCATCCTTCACAGTGGTTCCGCGGCTACTGCCGCATGCTGGCAAGGCTGAAGCGGGAAGCGTCCGAAGCTTGCCCAGGCTCTCTGTGGTTAAACGACCCCACAGATATTGCGAACATGACGGATAAACGCCGGACACAGCAGATCTTGGCAGAGACGGGCATTCCCATCCCCCGACCTTTGGGTGAGGAGAAGAAACCCACGGATTATGCTTCTCTGCGTGAGCGTATGCTGAGTGAGCGTATGCACCGCATATTCATTAAGCTGGCCTGCGGTTCAGCAGCTTCCGGTCTCATTGCCTACCAGATCAATCCCGTAACCGGTGCTGAAGTCGCCCTAACTACGGTCGGAGTAGAGCATTACATCACTCGTCCTCCCATTTACTATAATTCGGGCAAGCTGCGGCGGTATACCGATACCGCGACCATTTCAGGAATTATTGACTGGCTCTATCGTCATGGAGCTTATGCAGAGCAATGGATACCCAAATCGGGGCATGGTGGACGGTCGTTCGATATCCGCCAGCTTGTCGTATATGGAGAGGCCTGCCACTCCATCGCCCGGGTAAGCAGCACCCCGATTACGAATCTGCATTTGCGCAGCCAGCGGATGTCTCCAGCGGAAGCCGGCCTGTCAGAGCATACTCAGGAGCAGGTGCGGGATACAGCCGTGCAAGCATTGGCCGCTTTCCCAAGCTCCGGTATTGCCGGTATAGATGTGCTTGTATCCGGGAGTTCACAGCGTTGCTTCGTAGTTGACGTTAACCCGTTTGGCGACTTGCTGTACGAGGTTAAATACCATGGCTGCAGTACCTACGAATGGGAGATGAAGGTGTTGTTCGCCAGAGACTATATCGCCAAACCCCCTACACCACCGATCGCAAAGGAAGGTTCAGCATGACGGATATGAACAGTATTGTTGGCACTCATGACATTCTGATGATCACCCTTGATACCTTGCGGTATGATGCTGCTGTACTGGAGGAGGCGAATTGTCCCAACCTATGTGGCGGCGGTCCTTGGGAGAAACGCCATACCCCGGGCAGCTTCACCTACGCCGCGCACCACGCCTTCTTTGGCGGTTTCCTGCCGACTCCGGCAACAACAGATAAGTCAGAGCATGTCCGGCTCTTTCATTCAAGGAATACCGGAATGAAGACGCATCCCCACACCTGGCTGTTCGATACGCCAGATTTGGTGTCCGGGCTTGCTGGCGCGGGCTATCGTACGATTTGTATTGGCGGCGTTATTTTTTTCAGCAAAAAAGTACCGCTCGCGCGTGTACTGCCCAGCTATTTCCAGCACAGCTACTGGCGGATGACGTTTGGCGTCACTAATCCGCGCTCCACGGAGCATCAGGTGAATCATGCCTTGAAGCTGCTCAAAGACACGCCGCACGAACAAAGGTTATTCATGTTCCTTAATGTTTCGGCCATGCACGGGCCGAACCATTATTTTCTGCCGGGGGCCCGCAAGGATTCCGTGGACAGCCAGCGCGCTGCACTCCGTTATGTCGATAGCGAGTTGGGCCGTTTATTCGCAGCCTTCCGGGAGCGGGGGAATCCGGTATTTTGTCTCGCTTTTTCCGATCATGGAACGGCTTACGGCGAAGATGGCTATCAGGGCCATCGGCTCGCACACGAGACAGTGTGGAACGTTCCTTACCGTGAATTCACATTGTAACAGGAAGGAGAACAGCTATGACCTTACCACTCGATCACCTACTCCTCCACAACGATGGGAAGCACTCCCTCTCTGCCGAGGAGCTTTTGCAATGGAAAGAGCGTATCACTGCCTACCCTTACCGCTCTTATCTATATTCCTATCCCCATAAAACAGCCTACCGCGACCTACAGCCTCCGCTTTCTTTGAAGGAGCTATGGGCGGACGAGCCTGCGGAAGCTTTTTTCCTGTATTTGCACATTCCCTTCTGCGGCGCGCGCTGCGGCTTCTGCAATCTGTTCACGCTGCCCGACAAACGTGCCGATGTCCACACCCGTTATGTGGATGCGCTGGAGCGGCA
>LIDZ01000084.1_pt1 | contig 69888 bp, 59 predicted proteins | sample 644651 | NCBI WGS metagenome assembly LIDZ01 (sample SAMN03856242, study PRJNA289617) | food metagenome | isolation source: wine grapes on drying loft during traditional withering process | host: Vitis vinifera cv. Corvina | place: Italy: Gargagnago di S. Ambrogio di Valpolicella | collected 2014-01 | reverse complement strand
GGGGTATTCGAGTGAGATTTAGAAAGACTTAGGTTCCCGTTTGTTAAATGCCGTTAAGAAACCTTTATTGTCTGAGCGTCAGCGAGTTTAAAGGTTTTAGGCATTTGACAATAAGGTAACCTTAGTCTTTCTTAAGCGATGCGAGTAGCCTATGAACGTGTATAACCATGCTGCCCTCATATCATTTAGTATCATACTATTATGATAGATTTCGTTTTAGATAGAATACGGCTACTTGGGTTCTGTCTCTTAAATTTAATTTTGTAAGGATAGTTGAAACATAGTTTTTTATAGTGCTTTCGCTGAGGAAAAGCTTTTTAACTATTTCAGTATTAGAATATCCATCACTTATTAGCTGTATGATTTGAATTTCTCTAGGGGTAAGGTTGTATTTTGATAAATCTTTTTCTGTTTTAACATTTAACATCTTTTTAAGTTTAGTAGCAATTTCAGGGTGGATTAGTAGGGCGCCATGATTCACTATTTTTATATATTCTCTTATTGTAGCGGAAGGCGTATTTTTAAGAATATAGCCACTAGCACCATTTTTCAGAGCCTGCATTATGTATTCCTCATCTTGAAAAGTTGTTAATACTAAAATATTAATATGAGGAAATTGGTTTTTGATTTTTTTTGTACCAATAATTCCATCACACACAGGCATTCTTATATCCATAAGGACTACATCAACAGAAACCGTTGAACAAATTTTAAAAGCTTCATCACCATTAATACATGTCCCAACAACAGCTATGTCACTATCAATATCCAATATAAGTTTTAAACTATCGCGTATTAGAGCATCGTCATCTGCAATAACAACATTTACGGGCATAATTATCATCTCTCTTTCTTTTAGGTATTATGAAACAAAATAGACTAGCATAGTGCCATGTTATTTATAAATCCCCCAAATTTATTGATTATTCTGCGCAGCAGAAAATCCTCATCAACTTTTATATCTTAACTCTTAACTTTTAACTTTTTAAATGAGTGGTATTGCCATATGAATGTGGAAGCCATTGTTTCCTGAAAAAGAAACAGTTCCTCCAATCAGGCTTATTCTTTCTTCAATGCCAGTAATGCCAAAACCTTTTTTAAAATCTTTAGCACCAACACCATCATCGGAAATGAAAATTTCAATATATAGTGGAGTATATAATAATTTTATACTAATACTATTAGAGTAGCTGTAACGAACAGAATTAGTAATTGCCTCCTGGACATTACTATAAATTACTGTTTCAACAGCAGGTGGTATTTCAAAGGCATTACCATCTATTACAAACTGAATATTCTTGCCAGTTTGCAATTTAAATTTATTAATTAGATCTATTAATGATTCTAGATTAGTCTTGTATCCCACAGGATAAAGTTTATGAACCGTTTCTTTAACTGTCTCAATACTTTTGTTTATATTTTTGTAGACAGAATTTAAAAGTTCCATACCTTTTTCTCTATTAGCATCCATTATCTGAATACATGCATCTACTTGCATCAAAACACCTGTAAGGCTATGACCAATGGAATCATGGAGTTCCCTTGAAATTCTAGTTCTTTCTTCGAGTTGTGATACTTTTTCAACCTGCTTAGAATAATCTATAAGTCTTGCTTTAGCTCCTTCAAGTTGGTAAGAATATTTTCTTATTTGGTCATAAAGAGCCTGAGAATCCTTACCAATAACAAGTGCCTTTCGTAATTCTAAAAGGAGTAAAAAAATCACTATATAAAATATGGCTATAATTACAACCCATTCTATTGAACAAGAGATTTTCACTAGGTATATTAAAATTAGCCATGTTAGCAGTGAATATGGATATATTTCCTTTTTCAATTTAAGGCTAGCATCAATAATTGTAGAAAAAATCATTATAAAGGCGAATCCAAAATATAAATTACTAATGTATAAAATCAGCAGCGGTTCTAAAATAAAAGAAAAAAGTTTGACATTATTATTTATATTTAAACTTCTTAGCTGAGAATTCAAGAAAATTATGAGAAATAGGAATATAAAATTCCCGTACTGATTCACAGGTATTTTGTAAAGGTTATATAGTGCAGGTACTATTAAAAAAATATATTTTGTTAAGTTAATATAATTCATCTTTTTTCTCCTTGTAATAATTTTACTTTATCCACCATATGTTTATTATAAGCTACATTAGATGATTGTTGTGATAAATGTTTTTTGTAATAAAAAAGTGTAAGAAAAAATTTGATTGAAAATTAATCTTATTTTGTATATAATTGAGAAAGAAAACATTAAAAAAATAATGTAGTATATATTTTTTTATATGAAAGGGGTTTTGTTATTTATGAGAGAACCAGTTATTTATGCATAGCAAAGGCTATTGCATAGCAAAAAAAATTGAAAATATGAAATAGGCTTTGCTCAATCCTAAAAAAGAAATTAACTTTAGGGGGAGCATAATGAGCTATATTAAAGCCAATGATGTATTACCACAAGAGATTTTAGAAGTAATTCAAAAATATGTAGATGGTGAATATTTATACATTCCTAGAAAACAATGTAATAAAAAAGTCTGGGGAGAAAATACAACAATTAAAAATGAAAATAAAATTAGAAATAGAAATATATATGAAGACTATAAGAGTGGTACTTGTATAAAAACTATTGCTACTGAGTACTATTTATCAGAAAAAAGTATACAAAGAATTATTTCAGAAATGAAAAAATAAGAGCAACATTTAGTGTGCCATAATGCAAAATTTGCGTTATGGCACATGTTTATTTCAGAACTGTTTTTGAGGTTGTTCTATCATTATTAGAGCCATATAATTTTAATATAGATAGGTAGGGGATGATAAATTGGAATTAGAGGAAATGAGCAGCTTTTTTAATAATCGTGTTCAAAGTTATGAACAACATATGATGAATGGTATAAAAGGAGCGGATAAATATTATATTGAAACTGCAAAACTAATACCTAAAATAAGTGGTCTGAAATTACTAGATTTAGGGTGTGGGACAGGGCTAGAGTTAGATGAAATCTTTAAAATAAATCCAACAGTTAATGTTACTGGCATAGATCTAGCTAAAGATATGGTAGAAAAAATCAAAGAAAAGCACAGTGATAAGTTAAATCAAATAAATCTTATAATAGATAGCTATTTTAGCTATGATATGGGGGAGGCTGTATTTGATGTAGCTTTATCTGTGGAAACATTACATCATTTTGAAGCAGAAGAAAAGGTAGAATTGTACAAGAAGATTTTTAAAAGTTTAAAACAAAATGGCTTTTATATTGAAACAGATTATATGGCCCCTAGTCAAGAATATGAAGACTATCATTTTAGTGAAAATAAGAGAATCCGTTCTGAATTAGGAATAACAAAAGGTTTTTATCACTACGATACCCCATGTACTGTTGAAAACCAGATAAAAATGCTTTGCAAGGCAGGTTTTAAATCTGTAGAAAAAATTTGGAAACAAGAAAATACAGCTATTTTGCTAGCAAAAAAATAAAATATAGGATTTTATAATTCCTTCACTAATTTTATATAGTAAAGGAATTGTTAGTTATATAAACTTTTCATATTTCAAAATTTTTAATGATAATTCTAATTCAAATAATATATCACTACTGCTTAGAGATATATTCAATAATTTTTCTATTTTGTGAAAACGATAAAAAAAAGTACTACGATGAATATTTAGCTTTTTTGATGTTTCATTTGAATTTCTATTATTACTAAGATAAACCATTAGGGTTTTTAATAGTTCTGTATTGTAGTATTTGTCCAGTTCTATAAGCTCTTTGATAAGAGGATGAACTAATGTGTGGAGTTTTATGGTTTTTATGTGGTCACTTACATCTTCACATAACGAAAACATATAATACTCTAAAAAATTTTTAAAATAAAACATATAACCATCATCATTTAGACGTTGTGCAAATTGTAAAGCATAAATTGATTGTGCATAATATTCTTTTATTTGCAGTAAATTTTGAAATTTAAAACTAACCCCGGCTTTTAGATTATTGAGTTTTAAAAAATCTTTAAATTTTTCTTCTGTATTTATAGAAATAACATCATCTTTTTCACTCACTAAAAAAATAATTTTATCCTCGTAATAGGTAGAAATACAATTTCCTAATATACTTTTAGATCTAGTAATTAGCTCTCTTAATCCAAAATTATGGCGGTAATCTTTATATTTTTGTGGAAAAGGTATAGATATTAATATCATGTTTTTATTTAATTTAAAGTCTATATTTTTTAATCTTTGTTTTGTATAGAGGATATTATCAGTTGGATTAGATAATAAATGCATTAAATAATACTCTTCCTCAAGACCTGAACTTGTGATAAACAAATTATCTCTTTGTATTTGTATAGAAATAGTTTTGGACAAAGTATTTGTTAATTCTAGATCATCTTCCATAAATTCTCTATATTCTTGTAAAACACATATATAAGATATAGTAATTTTATTAATTCGGATAGCACAAAAAATAAGATTTTTATCAGAAAAATGAAAAAAAGCAGTGCTTGAATTATAAATATTGTCTATACATTTATCTTTTTTCATAATATTCACTGTATCAATTAGTAGATAATATTCACCATTATGATTTTCTATAGAAGATGTGATAGAATCCCCAAGGATAGATCGAGCTATAATGTGATAACTGGTGTCTAAAATAAAAATAGGATTATTTAAATAGGTCTCACCTGTATTTAAAATTTTATTAATATTATTGCTAGAATCCAAGCTATCATAAATTTCGCATTTCTTCTCATATATAGTTTTTAGGTTAGGCAAAATAATTCCTCCTTGTTATCCATTAGAAAAATGTCTAAAGTTATATAGATTAAATGTTGCATTTTCGTACATTAGTCTGATGAATGATGTTGCTTTTAGTGTTAAGATTATCTTATTGCGCATATATAGTTTAACAAATAAAGTGTGATTTTAAAATATTTAATGATAAATATTTATTGAAATTAGTATATTAAAAACTATTATAGAAAAAAAGGAGATTTTATTATGACATTTAAGGTAATGGGCGTTACAGCAGGAAGAAAAGATTCTAATTCTGAGATTTTATTAAAAGAGGCACTTTTAGCTTGTGAAAAGCAAGGTGCAGAAATTATAATGATTAATCTAAGAGATTATAATATTATGGATTGCATAGGGTGTACTGCATGTACAGAAGGTATGACTGAAGGAAAATATGTTGGATGCACACTAGATAAGAGAGATGACAAAAAAGCTATTATGGATGTTATGTTAAACCAAGATGCTGTGATTATGTCAGCACCTACATATGACTTAATGCCAACCGCAACGTTTTTAAAATTTATGCACAGAAATCTAAGTTATGAATCTTCATTTTTAGAATCAATCAATGCTATTGAACATAGGGACAGAGTTGGTGCTTTAATTGCAGTGGGAGGTTCAACACGTTCATGGCAGTCTATGTCTTTGGAAGCTATGCAAGCAACATGTTTTACAAATGATTTTAAAATTGTGGATATGTATTTAGCTACTCGTGTACCAGCACCAAAACAATGTTTACTTCACGATGATATGATTAAACGTGCTGAAGAAATTGGTAATAACGTTATGAAATCACTAAATACACCAGTAGAAAAAAGAGAATGGTTAGGTGAGCCAGATATGGGATGGTGTCCAAATTGTCACTCCAATGCTCTTATTTTAGGAGAAACACAATGGGATGGAATAAGCTTTCCAATTGAATGTCAAGTTTGTGGTGCTGGTGGAGATTTAGAAAAAACAAAAAAAGGCAAATGGAAATTTGTAATTGCTGAAAATGGGTTATGTCGAGATCGTACCGATATTAAAGGTAGAACTCATCATGTAGAAGAGATTACACATACTCAAGGCGGGTTTTACACAGCTGAGAATTTAGCAATTGTTAAAGAAAAATTTCCTAAGTACAAAAACATAAAATTTCCTAAAATAGAAATTAACAGAGAATAGAATAATTGAAGAGCTTCTCTCATAGCATTAAGTATCATAGTTATGGCACATGTTTATTTCAGAACTGTTTTTGAGGTTGTTCTCTAACTACTGAAGACATATAATTTTTATAGAGATTGGTGGCGATAATATGAATCCAACATTTAGAGTAATGTATATAAATCAATAAACGGAAGGAGTATTTTAAGTGTTTATGATTTGTGCATTACTACAAAATAAAATAAACGTTCTATATTCCTTGCCGTGTAAATAAATTTGTTTATAGTGAGGTAAGGCAAAATATGGAAAGTAAATTAAGTTTAAATTGGTGTATATATAATAATGAAATTAATCATGAGGTTAGATATTGCCATAATTGTGGCAAAAAAGTAGAGTTCACAGATTCACTAAAAAGAAGACAAAATGCAAATGGTAAAAATATATTTTATTTTGCTATTTTTAAATGCCCTAGCGGTCATACTTGGAACAAGGAAATTGGTAAATTTAAAGCTGTTTCAGGATTAGAAAATATAGATTTTGAATATAACTATATTCAAAGTGAATATGAGGAACTTAGTATCATTATGCTTAAGGAAAAAGGAATTAATGAGGTGGAAATTTCACTTGATGAATTACATGATAAAATAAGATTAGATAAATTTTTATCATCAAAAATAATAGATATTAGTAGAGTAGAAATGGTGAAACTAATTAATGAGGGTTTTATAAAGGTAAATACAAATAGTGTTAAATCAAGTGCTAGTTTGAAGGAAAAGGATGTTATTACTATATTAATAGATGGTATAGTAAACAAAATAAATAAATTTAAAAATAATCATTGACAAGTAATAGTAAACAAGTTAAGATGAATACATGGATTAAACGATTACATTAAACATTAGGATTGTTACTGACTAGATCAGGCGAGACCTTAATTAATGAGAAGAAACATATTTTGTTTCTTTTGATTAGTTGAGGTTTTTATACTTTAATTTAGTATAAATGAGGGGATAGGTATGATAATACAAAAGATTTTCAATAATAATGCCGTAGAAGTTAGGGAGTCAGGTAAACATGAATTTGTTGTTATGGGATGTGGAATTGCATTTAAAAAGAAAATAGGGGAACAGGTAGACGAGCATTTAATAGAAAAAACCTTTATTCTTAAACAAAAGGATGCTTCAGAAAAATTCAAATTATTATTAGAAGATGTTCCTATGGAGTACGTTTCACTATGCTATGACATTATTGAATACGCAAGAAATATATTGGGTGTTGAGCTGAATGACTATATATATGTTACCCTCACTGATCACATTAGTAATGCATTAAAAATGTTTGATGAAGGTTTTAATAATCCTAATATTTTAATTTGGGAAATTAAAAAGTTTTATCCTAAAGAATTCAAAATTGGCTTAAAAGCACTAGAGTTTATTGAAAGTGAAACTGGTAAAAAGTTATCAGAAGATGAGGCTGGTAATGTAGCTCTTCACTTAATAAATGCACAAGTTAATAGTTCATCAAACAAAGTAGAAGATGCTTCAAATCAAACCAAAATGATACAAGATATTTTAAATATTGTTAAATATACATATAACATTTTGCTTGATGAAAAATCAATTAGTTATGAAAGATTTATTACTCATTTAAGATTCTTTTTTCAGCGATTAAATAAAAATGAAATAATACAATCAGAGGATGATTTCTTATTTAACCAAGTTAAAGAAAAGTATAAAAAGGCTTATGGCTGTGCACTGAAGGTAGAAAAATATTTAGAAATAGAATTGTCGGATGAGGAAAAGTTGTATCTAACTATTCATATTCAGAGAATGACACAAAGAGATAAAGAAACAGTGACAAGTGATAAGTTAAAAATTTAATAAGTATTGGATTGTTACTGGTAAAGCAGGCGAGACCAACATAGATAGGGTGAGAATTTATACTATCTAGTGGGTCTCGTCTTTTTATATATAAAAACATATAAAAAAAATAAAAACATATGAAAAGGAGATGTATTGCTATGAAATATGAAAAACTGGCAAAAGACATAATAAAAAATGTTGGTGGCAAAGGAAATGTTAACAGTTTAACTCACTGTATTACACGTTTACGTTTTAAACTAAAGGACGAAGCTAAAGCAAATACGGAAGTTTTAAAAAATATGGATGGCGTTGTAACTGTTATCAAAAGTGGAGGACAATATCAAGTAGTCATTGGTAACCATGTTCCTGATGTATATGATGATGTTGTTGCTATAGGTGGTTTTCAAGAATCATCAGAATCATCAGGTGCAAAAGTAAGCATATTTAATATGTTTATTGATACTATTTCTGGTGTATTTACTCCAATTCTAGGTGTATTATGTGCAACAGGTATGATTAAAGGATTTAATGCTTTATTTTTAACCATGGGATGGATCACCAAAACATCAGGTACTTATAATATTTTACAAGCTATAGGAGACTGTCTATTCTTTTTCTTTCCAGTTTTTTTAGGGTACACAGCAGCTAAAAAATTCAAACTTAATGAGTTTATAGGTATGGCAATAGGCGCAAGTCTTGTTTACCCCACATTAGCTACGCTAACAGTAGGTAAACCACTTTATACTTTGTTTGCGGGTTCTGTACTTTCATCACCTGTTTATGTAACTTTCTTAGGAATTCCAGTAATACTTATGACTTACTCATCAAGTGTTATTCCTATCGTTTTAGCTACATATGTAGGATCTAAAATAGAAAAAGGCTTTAAGAAGATAATACCAGATGTAGTAAAAATGTTTTTAGTTCCATTTTGCACATTACTAGTTATTGTACCATTAACATTTATAGTAATTGGACCTATAGCAACTTGGGCAGGTAAATTACTTGGAGCAGGAACACTTGCTATATACGGTTTAAGTCCAATTCTTGCAGGAATCTTTATTGGAGGATTTTGGCAAGTATTCGTTATATTTGGATTGCATTGGGGATTGGTGCCTGTAGCAATTAACAATTTGGCTGTACTTAAATATGATCCAATTCTTGCATCTACACTTGGAGCATCTTTTGCTCAAACAGGAGTTGTACTAGCAATCTTACTTAAAACAAAAAACATTAAATTAAAATCAATATGTATACCAGCAGTTATTTCAGGAATTTTTGGTGTTACTGAACCAGCTATATATGGCGTTACACTACCACGTAAAAGACCCTTTGTTATAAGTTGTATAGTAGCGGCAATTGGTGGTGGTATAACAGGATTTATGACAACTAAAATGTGGATCATGGGAGGACTTGGTATCTTCGCAATTCCAAGTTATATTAGCCCAAAAGGAATGGATAAAGGATTTTATGGTGCGATTATCTCCATCATAGTAAGTTTTGTATTAGGTTTCTTAGTAATGTTCTTTGTAGGATTTAAAGATGAAGAGAATAAAGAAGAAAATGGAGAAACTGTGTTAGTAAAAAAAGATGTTTTAGTTAGCCCATTAAAGGGTGAAGTTAAATTATTATCTGAAGTAAAAGATGAAGCTTTTTCAAAAGGCGCATTAGGTAAAGGCATTGCTATTGAACCAACAGAGGGAAAAGTAATTTCTCCAGTAGATGGAGTATTAACAACATTATTCCCAACCGGTCATGCTTTAGGAATTACAAGTGATAAAGGTGCAGAGATACTAATTCACATAGGTATGGACACAGTTAAATTAGAAGGTAAATATTTTATTACTAGAGCAAAACAAGGAGATCGAGTAAAGGCAGGACAATTACTAGTTGAATTTGATATTAAAGCAATAAAAGCAGCAGGGTATTCATTAACATCACCAGTAGTAATTACTAATACTGATAAGTACTTAGATGTTATTGAAACAGATAAAAAAACTATTGATTTCAAAGAGGAGCTAATAACAGTAGTGATTTAGTAATAAAACATAGATCTAAGCATAAGGGGGAGTTATGACTTTCTTATGCTTAGAAATTGTTATATGAGCTAAAATAGTAAGAGCTGAGGGGGAGAAAAATATGGCAAGTAGCTTTCAAAAAGGATTTTTATGGGGCGGAGCAACGGCCGCAAATCAATGTGAAGGAGGTTATTTAGAAGGAAATAAAGGGTTAACTACAATAGACGTAATTCCGGCAGGAAAGGATCGTTTTCCTGTGATGACAGGGGAAATGAAAAATTTATCATGTGATGATAATCACTATTATCCAAGTCATGAGGCTATTGATATGTATCATCACTACAAAGAAGACATAGCATTATTTGCAGAAATGGGATTTAAATGTTTCCGTCTATCAATTGCATGGTCTCGTATTTTTCCGAATGGGGATGATTTAGAGCCAAATGAAGAAGGATTAAAATTTTATGATGATGTATTTGACCAATGTCTTAAATATCATATTGAACCGTTAGTAACCGTAGTTCATTTTGATGTTCCAATCCACCTAGTAGAAACAGTTGGCGCATGGAAAAGCCGTAAAATGATAGATTATTATGTAAGATACTGTGAAACAATTTTTAATCGTTACAAGAATAAAGTTAAATATTGGCTCACATTTAATGAAATTAATATGTTGTTGCATTTACCATTTATTGGTGCTGGATTAGTATTTGATAAAGATGAAAATAAAGAAGCTATAAAATATCAGGCAGCGCATTATCAGCTGGTTGCAAGTGCTACGGCTACAAAAATAGCACATGAAATCAACTCACAATTTAAAATTGGGTGCATGCTAGCTGCTGGAAACACTTATCCTAATACATGTAATCCAAAAGATGTATGGAAATCAATGGGGAAAGATAGAGAAAGCTATTTTTTTATAGATGTACAATCACGAGGAGAATATCCAAGCTATGCGAAAAAAATGATGGAAAATAACGGTATAGTTTTGGAGATTGAAGATGGTGATGAGGAAATATTAAAAAATAACACAATTGACTTTATCTCCTTCAGTTATTATTCATCTCGATTAACTAGTGCGGATCCAAAAATAAGCGCACAAACGGAAGGTAATGTATTTGCTACATTGAAAAATCAATACTTAAAGGCAAGTGAATGGGGATGGCAAATAGATCCTCTTGGTTTAAGAATTACCATGAATTCTATATATGACCGTTATCAAAAACCATTATTTATTGTAGAAAATGGACTAGGCGCTATAGATACACCAGATAAAAATGGTTATGTGGAAGATGATTATCGTATTGATTACTTAAGACAGCATATTAAGGCAATGAAGGATGCGGTTAATGAAGATGGTGTAGAACTTATGGGCTATACACCTTGGGGATGTATAGATTTAGTAAGTGCTTCTACAGGAGAAATGAAGAAACGTTATGGTTTTATATATGTGGATAAGGATAATGATGGAAAAGGAACGCTAGCTAGATCTAGGAAAAAGAGTTTCTATTGGTACAAAAATGTTATAGGAAGTAATGGAGAAGATCTATAAAACAATTAATTTACGAGGAGGAATAATTATGAAAATGAAAGACGGATTTTTATGGGGTGGAGCAACGGCAGCAAACCAGTTTGAAGGTGGATGGAATAAGGATGGCAAAGGGCCAAGTACTTCAGATATGATGACTGGAGGTACACATACTGTGCCAAGACGTATTACACCTGTTTTAGAAGAAAAAACATATTATCCAAGTCATGAAGCTATTGATTTTTACGGACATTATAAAGAAGATATAAAAATGTTTGGAGAAATGGGATTTAAAACGTTTAGGATGTCTATTGCTTGGTCAAGAATATTTCCAAAGGGTTATGAATTAGAACCCGATGAAGAAGGGCTAAAATTTTATGACCAGGTATTTGATGAATTAAGAAAAAACAATATCGAGCCATTAGTGACTATTTCTCACTATGAAATGCCTTTTGGATTAACTGAAAAATATAATGGATGGGCATCAAGAGAGGTAACTGAGTGTTACGTAAGATACTGCAAGGTAATATTTAAAAGATATAAAGATAAAGTAAAATATTGGTTGACCTTTAATGAAATTAACTGTTTAACACTACCATTTGGAACATTTATGGCTGGTGGAATAATAGCAGATGAAAAAGAAAATACAGACCAACTAAGATTTCAAGCTTTACATCATCAATTTATTGCCAGTGCAAAAGCAGTGAAACTAGGTCATGAAATTAATCCTAATTTCAAAATAGGATGTATGATTGCATATATGTGTACTTATCCAAACACATGTAATCCAGATGACATACTACTAGCACAAAATAAAGATCAAATAAACAATATGTTATGCGGCGATGTTCAGGTAAGAGGATATTACCCTAAATTTGCAGCACGCTATTTTGAGGATAATAAAATTAAAATTGTAATGGAAGAAGGGGACAAAGAAATCCTAAAAGAAGGATGTGTGGATTTTTACTCTTTCAGTTATTATATGTCCTCAGTTGTAAGTTCAGATCCTACTGTAGAACAAGGTGAAGGTAATATATTTGGGGGAGTTAAAAATCCATATTTAAAAGTTTCTGACTGGGGATGGGCAATAGATCCTAAGGGATTAAGATGGACATTAAATAATATTTATGACAGATATCAAATTCCAGTTATGGTAGTTGAAAATGGATTAGGTGCAGTAGATATAGTTGAAGCAGATAAAGCAGTAAATGATGATTATCGTATAGATTATTTAAGAGATCATATAGTTCAAATGGAGGAAGCTGTTAAAGATGGTGTTGAACTTATGGGATATACCATGTGGGGATGTATAGATCTTGTAAGTGCTTCCACAGGAGAAATGAAGAAACGTTATGGCTTTATATATGTGGATAAAGACAATGATGGAAAAGGAACGTTGTCTAGGTCTAGAAAAAAGAGTTTCTATTGGTACAAAAAAGTAATAGAGAGCAACGGCGAAGAACTACTATAAACAGTTAAGAGTTAATAGAGAAAAGAGAAGAGTTATGGAAGATTTTTCGATGAAGCTGAAAAATCAAGAAAAGTGGATGCAAGTAAATTTCCCCAAATTTACTTGCATCCACTTTTTACTATTCTTTTGGAAAATTCGTAGTATCCATAAACAATGTACATATCATGTCGGTACATTTATCCATATATAAATTCATATCTTTAAGCGTATTATCATAACAGATTTTATGACACACATCATCTATTAATAAAAGGCAGAAATGAAGAAAAATTTCCATATCATCCTTGCTTTTAAAAGGAATAGAGAGATTTATAAGCATCTCATCAATTTTTTCATTTAGATAAGCATCATGTTCATTAGAAATATTTCTAATGTCTTCATCTAAAAGTTTTAAAGCCTCACTTTCATCATGGAAGAGTTTAGAAAAATTATGACTTTTAAGCATTAACTTTAAGAAAGCACTAAATAAATTTTTTGCAGTATCATAATTATTCAGGGGCTTATCATTATTTATCCAAAAATTCATACTGGGGTAAAAAATATCCTTGTAGATTTTTTCTTGGACCTTGATATATATATCTTTTTTGTCTTTAAAATAAGAATAAAGAGAGCCTGTAGCAACATTTGCTTGTTTGGCGATATCTTCAGTTGTGGTATTATAATATCCTTTTTCATTAAAAAGCGTAAAAGCAGCATCAATAATTCTAGCTACTTTGTCTAAAGCTCTCTTTTGCATGGGTTTTCGTGTTTTTCTTTCCATAGTAATCACCTAATGTAATACTAAAGCAAAAAAAAGCAAAAGTCAATAACATGAGGTTCATCTCAGGTTATTGACTTTTTGAAAATATAACATTACAATATGAACATGAGGTTGATTTCATATTATTTTATTATACGGGAGGTTCATTATGAATAGAAAAGAAAAAATCCTTGCATTTATACCACTGGCCATAGCATGTTTTTTGACTGTTTTAGATTCAACTATAGTAAATGTATCACTGCCAACTATGGCAAAATACTTTAATACGGATATTAATGGTATATCCTGGGTGAGCACAGCATATTTGATTCCATTTTCAGCATTACTTATTAACTTTTCTAAAATAGCAGATATTTTTGGAAGAAAAAAGTTGCTTTTAATTGGACTAGTAGTTTTCGGGACTGCATCAATTTGTTGTGGATTATCAACATCACTACCAATGATTATATGCTTTAGAATTCTTCAGGGAATAGGTGCAGCTATATTAACCCCATTAGCAATTCCTTTAGGTATAGAGTTATTTGGTAGAAGTGCTATGGGAAAGCTTGCTATTGCCGTTGGGATGATTATATCAATATCAGCAGCTTCTGGACCCGTAATTGGAGGCATTTTGAACGAAAGCTTTGGGTTTAAAGCTATATTTTATATTAATATACCATTTATACTAATAGCTTTGGTATTAGGAACTAGATATGTAAAAGAATGTTATGACAACACAATAGAAAAAAAAGTTGATTTTATTGGAGCTTTTTTTATTACATTTGGACTCGCAGCTCTAACTTTTTCACTTGTAAAAGGCAATGATTATGGATGGGCAAGTATAACCATAGTTACGTTAATAGCAAGCTCAATAATATCTATCATTGCTTTTTTGATTTTTGAGAGCCGAATAAAAAGTCCAATGATAGAGTTTAATTTATTTAAAACAAAAAGTTATACTGCATCAATTATTTTAATTGGCATAATATTTTTTGCTTTAATGCCTGTATCTTACCTAATGAATTTTTATCTTGAAAACCAATTGGGCTATGCTGTAATAAAAGCTGGTTTAATATTAGGTATAACTAGTGCGGTTGCATTTTTTTTATCACCAATATTCAGCTTGCTTTCTAAAAAAACATCACCAAAAGTTGTTTCTTTTATTGCAGTGACTTTTGTTTCTCTAGGAAATTTAATATTCTTTTTTATGAACAGTACAAATAATATGAATATAATTTATACTGCTCTAATTTTATTAGGCGTAGGTGTGGGGGCAACAACTCCATTATATCAAAGCGCTTTTGAAGAAGTTTCTCAGGATAAAAACGGTATGGCATCAGGCCTATTAAATAGTTTAAGACAACTTACGGCGTGTATTGCTATTGCATTAGTAGCAACTCTCAGTACTCATTTTAGTAGTATAGCAGCTACAAATACTAAAAATCAAATTATAGATAAAGTTAATGGAAATGCAGTGATTGAAGAGCAAGTAAAAGATACTATTGTCGCAAAAATTAAGGCATCAAACACTGATGGCAATTCAGCTTCTTCAACTGGATTTTCAAAAGAATCAGTGAATAGGTTAGTAAAGCAGAAAGAAAAAGTAGTTTTAGCTAGCGTGCCGCCTATTATGAAACCTGCCGTAATGGCAAAATTTTCTGCTCAGGAAAAAGAAATTTATAAAATTATAGATGAAGCAAAAATAATTAAAACGGATGAGAGCGATAAAGTTTACAGCAAGTGCTTTTTAATCATAGGAATAATAGCTGCATTTGGATTAATTGTTGTGCCATTTAACGTAACAGAAGAAAAAGACCATATTGAGAATAAGTCAAAAGTTACTGCATAAATCCAGTAAATCAAAAGGCGTAAAGCTCTTATATAAAAAAGCTTTACGTCTTTTTGTCGTAAATTTTATGATATTTACCAACTTAGTTAATATATAATAAGAGTATAATTTACGAAAAAATATATATAATCCTAACTTTTTCTATGCATAAGTTGTTATACATAGTGAAAGGTATTTTTTTAATCTGTGGAAAGAGGAGGTAAAGTAGTGGACAAGGACTTGTTCCTAATACGAAGAATGAAGCATGGAGATGAATCTGCGGTTAATGATTTTGTAAGGCAGTATTATAAGGAAATATATAGGTACTGTTATTATAAAATGTCCGATAAGTTGCAGGCTGAAGATATTACACAAGATACTTTTATGAGCTTTTTTAAACATTTTAATAACTATATTCACAAGGGAAAGGCAAAAAATTATCTTTATGTTATTGCAGGCAACATGTGTAAAAATGAATATAAAAAGCATAAAGAAATATCACCTTTGCAAGTGGAAGACCAAATAATTACGACTAAAGAAGTGCAAAAAGAAATTGTGATGAAAGTATCAATGGAGCAGGAGATTTCTAGATTGCCAAAGGAGTTTAAGGAAGTGGTTCTCTTACACTATTTTCAGAATCTGAAAATTCGAGAAATTTCAGAAATACTAGATATTAAGATTTCATTAGTAAAATATCGTCTCTCAGAAAGTAAAAAGATGCTTAAAAAAAGCATAGATAAGGAGGATTTTTATGAATTTTCATTTAAATGAAGAAATTCCAGCTTATGATGAAAAAAAGATGATTCAGACAATTGAGGCTGCTAAAAAGGAATATCAGAGGCAAATGCTTTTAGAACCTATGAATATGTGGGAGTTTCTATTTCAGCAAATGACATCTTTGAGTAAAAGTTATTGGTTTACACAACTTACTGTTTTTTTTGTAGCTGCTTTTAGTTTGGGATTTCTGAACTTACATGAGGTGATAAGTGAAAATAAAATGAGCTATTGTGCCATATATGGACCTCTTTTGATTATATTTTCAATACCGGAGCTATGGAAAAATATATCCACTAACACATATGAATTAGAAAATACAACATACTTTGACCTGCGAAAGGTATACCTTTCAAGATTAGTGCTAGTAGGAATGTTAGATCTTATAGTAGCAACCATCTTAACTGTTATAACAGTTAAGACAAGTGGATTTTCACCTTATGGGGCAGTAATTTATTTTTTTGTGCCTTTTAATCTGAATTGTTGTATATGTTTTTCTTTGTTATGCAGTAAAATAAAAATATGTTCAGAACTTCTTGCAGTATGTAGCTGCATAAGTGGAGCATTTATTTGGTATTTATTAGTAAACAATTATCATGTATATGAATTGCTTCAGATGAAAACATGGTATGTACTTTTGGGTCTTTCACTAGTTTATCTTATTTTTTCTGGAAAAAGAATCGTGAAATCAGGCAAATGTTATTTGGAGGCGTGCTAATGCAATTACAAGTTAATAATTTATGTAAGAATTATAAAGAAAACACAGCTGTTAATCATGTAAGTTTCACATTAGAAAAAGGAGTATATGGTTTGCTTGGGGCTAATGGTGCAGGCAAGACAACTCTAATGCGTATGCTTTGCGCATTAGTTACTCCCACCAGTGGAACAATACTGTATGATGATGAAGCTATCCGAGACATGGATGGAAGATATAGGAGGATTATTGGCTATTTACCACAGGAATTTGGTTATTATCCGGAATTTTCAGCAGATGATTACCTGCTATATATAGCTGCATTAAAAGGATTAAAGCCAATAATTGCAAAAAAACGTGTAAATGAATTACTAGAGATAGTTTCACTGACAAAGGTGAGAAAGAAGAAAATAAAAACTTTTTCTGGGGGAATGAAGAGAAGGCTTGGGATTGCTCAGGCAGTTTTAAATAATCCCCAGATTTTAATACTAGATGAACCAACCTCTGGACTCGACCCAAAAGAAAGAATCAGGTTTCGTATGCTGATAAGCCGTATTGCTGAGCAGCAAATTGTTCTATTGTCTACGCATATTGTGTCAGATTTAGAATCTATAGCAAAAGAAATTTTAATTATGAAAGAGGGAAGTATTATTGCACAGGGAGACATGGAAAAATTACTATCTGAAATAAGAGGTAAGACATGGACATGCTTAACAGATTCAAAAGAGGCAGAGAAATTACGTTCTGCATATTTATTCAGCAATGAAAAGAACTGCAAAGAGAAGGTTGAACTTAGAATTATATCAGAAACAAAACCCTTGGAATCTGCCGTGCAGGTTGAGCCTTCTTTGGAAGATTTGTTTATATACTATTTTGGCGAGGTGAATGAAATTGCAGATTTTGAAATATGAAATTAAAAAAATATTTTGTAAAAAGAGTTCAATAATAAGTTTAATAGTACTAGGAATTTTTTTGGGATTTACTGTGTTTTTTTGTGTATCTGGAGTAATATATGCAGATGCAGGTGGAAACAACATTAGTGGAATTAAAGCAGTAAGGTTACTGAGGAATGAAAAAATAAAATGGAATGGAAACCTTACAGAGGAAACAATTGAAAAAGTTATAAAAGAGAATCGCGTTATCAATTCAGATAGTAAATATGCAGGTATGAAAGAATCGGATATTAAGCTTTTAGATATGAAATACGCAAGAAAACAGGAATTTAAGGATATACGTGAGTTAATTAGCGATTCTTATAGTAAAATTCATTCTTATGATTACAATGTGATTGACAGCTTAAATGATGATGATGCGGGTAAATTTTATTCAAATAGAGTTAGTCAGTTAAAACCATTGCTGGCCAGTGAAGAATCAAGTCGCCTTACAAAAAACCAGCAGGAATATTTGAAGAATTCTTATAAAACTTTAACTACACCATTTAAATATTCCTATGCAGACGGCTGGATAAATGCATTGGAAAAAAGTCCAACAGTAATTTTTGCTCTGGCATTTGTAACTTGTATTTTAATTGCACCAATATTCTCAGTAGAATATCAAACAGGCAGTGACGCCATTTTGCTTTCCACTTTGCATGGAAAGAAAAAAGGAATTATATATAAGCTGGTTGCAGGATTATTATCCACTTCTCTTGTATATTGGATAAGTGTATGTTTAGTGTTTGGTGCTATTTTTATGATATTTGGATTCCAGGGTGGTGAATCTTCATTGCAGGCGCATTTTGAGGGCTGGCAAAGTTTTTATCATATAACAAACAGTGAGGCGCTTTGGATGGTATTGCTTTTGGGTTATTTAGCCTGTATGTTTATTTGTGCTTTCGCCATGTTCATTTCATCTAAAGTAAAAACATCCTTTGCAACGATTATTTTTTTAGGTTTAATTCTCATCGTACCAGCAATTATTGGTAAGCAGCTAAGTTCAGGAAGTTTATTGGGTGAAATTTTCAATATGTTCCCACATCAAATGTTGCAAGGGTGGGCATTGATCCAAACATTTGTATTATATGATGTTTATGGAAAGGTAATCACACCTTATGAGATGTTTCCAGTCTTATATGGCATATTTATTGTTATATTGTTACCTTTTGCTTATAATGGATTTCGCAAACACAAAATAGCGTGATAGGTTATTTCAATTGCAGGTACGTTTGGCAGGAAAGCAAAAAAATAGAATTTTAGCATAACTAAAATAAAGAAGGGTAATCTCTAGATTATGGGGGATTATCCTTCTTTATTTTGAAAATTGTAAGATTCTATTAATAAATTAAGTATTTTTCCTTAATTTTTGTAAGTTAATATATAATTAAGGAAAGGATGTGAAGGCATGTGGCTCCAAAAACTAAAAAAGAAAAAACTCCAGTGCTTTTTAATTGGAATGCTTATATTTTTATCTGCTTTGATATTTTCAACTAGTTTATCATTAGTAACTTCCATTAAAGATTATGTGAATAAGTATTATGCTAATGATAAATATTATGATGTGATTTTATTTAGTGCAGATGAAAGTGCAAAAAACAATATTTTAAATTGGTGTAAAAATAACTCTCAAATTGATGCTGCTAAGAATTATGAGACATTTGCATCAGGAAATGATTTATATAAAAATAATGAAAATTTGAAAATTTCAAGCTATGGCATAGTGCCAATAGACAATGTGCAAAAAATGCCTTATGGACTTAACAAGGTAAAATATCTAAATAATAACAAAAGTCCAGGAGTAGGGGAAGTGTGGGTAACTCAGTTATTTGCAGACAGTTCTAATGTCTCACTTGGAGATACACTGAAATTCAAGGTAAAGGGTAAAATAATAAGTTTAAAGATAACAGCCTTAATTAATGATTCACTTCAGCCATCTTCTTTAGTTGGCGTAATTTATTTGTACACGAATAAAAATAGTGCCGATGATTTTGTAAGATTTACTAAGCAAGAACTAATATTTATAAAGCCTAAAAAAGGTGCAAATGTTAAAGATATAGAAAAAAATTTAAGTTCAGCAATACATACAGGTGGCTACGAAGCTGATAAAGGTCTGCTTATACAGTCTGCAACTACTGTTGCGTCAATGATAGGTGGAGCGTCAGCATTAGCATCAGTACTTATATTTGTAGCTTCTGTATTTCTTATAAGATTTATTATGTGGAGCACTATATTAAAGGAATATAAGTCCATAGGAATATATAAAGCTTTAGGGTTCAGAAGTAAGGACATACTTAAATTTTATATTGTAGGATATTCATTAATAGCCATTCTCGGAAGTACTCTTGGGGTATTTGCTAGTATACCTATGTTAAACTATACTTCAGCCAAGGTTTTAAAGTATATTGGAGAATTTAAGGACGTAAATATTAATTTCAATGTAATTATATTTACAGTAGTATTATTTTCACTTATAGTAATTTTAAATTTATATTTTGTAATAAGGAAAACAAATAAGATTACCCCAGTGGAAGCACTTATGACTGGTGTTACTTCTTCAAGAAAAAAATTAACAAAATCATTAATTAAAGATAATTGTTCACCAAAGATTTTAGCAATTAACGATATATTTAAATATAAAAAAACTTCAATTTCAATAACATTAAGTTTAACCCTAGCATTAACTTTAATTATTCTCTTTGGAAATGTGAATTTTACCATATCAAAGATGGCGGAAAATGTTAATACTTGGTTTGGAATTCCTAAAACAGATATTACCATAAGTTCATCAGGGACTAAATCAAAGGAAAAAATAAAAAATGTGTTAAGTGATGTTAAGAAAGACACAAGAGTTAAAAGTTATAGTTATGGAAGTATCATGGGATTAAGTGATATAGTATTGGATACGAAAAAATACAAAATTAAAAGCTCTGTATATAATATATCCGCCATGAATTCATATAATAATGATCTAGGTTTTTCTATTATTAATGGACATAATCCTAGATATGAAAATGAGGTGGCGGTTTCATTAAATATATTAAAGGAAGCAGGTTTAACTATAGGAGATTATATTGAACTAAGCATAAACAATAAGAAAAAATCCTATTTAATATCTGGATCATATAATTCATTAATGTCAAATGGATATGGAATAAGAATGTTAAATGCAGCAGTGGAGAGAGAAAATCCAAAGTTTGCATATGACGAAATATTTATAAATCTAAAAAATACCAATAATATTGAGAAGTTTGAAAATGGTATCAATGGTAAATTTCAAAATATAAATGCAAGTGACATTGAGCCAACAATAAAATATACCATTAAATCTATTCCAGGTATAGGAATGCCAATCACAGATTTGTTAATTGTAGTATTTGTGTTTTTTTCAATCATAACAATATTGAACATTTTAATAATGAATATTAGAGATAATAAGAGAAATTTTGGGATAATGAAGGCTTTGGGTTTTACTAACAAAGAAATAAGAAACAGATATTTATATAAAATATTATTGTTAACCATAATTAGTATATTTTTATCCATAATGCTAAATATGATTTTTGCAAAACAATTGATTGCTTTAGTCATAACCGTAGATGTGTTAATCATATCCCCTGTAATAACGCTAGCAGTAGTGCTAGCAATGTTTCTTTTAATAATGCTCATAACTAACCTATGTTGCACCACAATAAATAGTGCTAAACCTACTGAATTAATAGAAGAATAGAGGGGAAAAAATATGTGGATCCAAAAACTAAAAAGGAAAAAACTTCAATGCTTTTTAATTGGAATACTTATATTTTTATCTGCTTTGATATTTTCAACTAGTTTATCCCTAGTAACTTCAATTAAGGGCTATGTGAGTAAGTATTATGCCAATGATAAATATTATGATTTAATTCTGTATAGTCATGGTGAAAAAACTAAAAATCAGGCCTTAAATTGGTGTAAAAGTAGCTCCAAAGTGGATTCCTTTAAAGATATTAAAGGTTTTATGTCAGGATATAATTTATATAATAAGGGTACAAATTTAAAGGTTTCAGGTTATTATATACTTCCAATAGACGACATGGAAAAGCTTCCTTTTGGACTTTCCAAAACTGGGCAACCAAATAATAATAAAAGCCCAAGAAAAGGAGAAATATGGGTAAGTCAGCTATTTGAAGAGAATTACAATGTATCTCTTGGAGATACGCTGAAATTCAAGGTGAATAATAAAACCATAAGCCTAAAGGTAACCGCAGTAATAAATGATTCACTTCATCCATCTTCACTGATAGGTAACTTTTTCTTGTATACTAATAAAAACAGTGCCAATGATTTCGCTAGCTTTAACAAATTAGACCTGATTTTTATAAATCCTAAAAAAAACATAGATGTTAAAAATATAGATAAAAGTTTGATTTCAAAAGTAGGCAATGGTACATATTCAACTGATAAAGATGACTTAGTATTAAATGCAACTATGACTATATCCATGATCGGTGGAGCGGCAACATTGGCATCCTTACTCATATTTGTTGCTTCAGTTATTCTTATTAGATTTATTATGTGGAATAACATTTTAAAAGAATATAAATCTATTGGAATATACAAAGCATTAGGATTTTCAAGGAAGGAAATACTTAAATTTTATATTGTAGGATATTCATTAATTGCCATTGTTACAAGCATTATTGGAGCTTTATGCAGCGTACCTATATTAAACTTCACAGCCTCAAAGGTTTTAAAATATATTGGTAATTTTAATAGTGTAAGTATTAACTTTAGTGTGATTATATTTACAGTAGTGCTATTTTCACTTATAGTAATTCTCAATTTGTATTTTGTAATACGAAGAACAAACAAGATTTCTCCAGTGGAAGCGCTTAGAGCAGGAGTTACTTCTTCTAGAAAAAAACTCACAAAATCATTGATTAAGGACAACTGCTCATCACTAGCTTTAGCAATAAACGATGTATTTAAATATAAAAAAATTTCTGCATGTATAACAGTGAGTTTAACATTAGCTTTGACTTTAATAATACTCTTTGCAAATCTGGATTTTACTATATCAAAAATGGAACAAAATCTTAATGTTTGGTTTGGAATTCCGAAAGCTAACATTACTATAAGTTCTTCACAATCTTCATCAAAACAAGATATAAAAAATGCACTTAGCTACGTAAAAAAAGATAGCAGGGTTAAAAATTATGTTTATGGAAGTATGGAAACAAATGGCATCATGTTAGATACTAAAAAATATAAAATTAAGAGTAATGAATGTGCGGCAACAACTATGGATTCATACAGTGATGGATTAGGGTTTAGCGTGATAAAAGGACATAATCCTAAGGATGAAAATGAAGTGGCAGTTTCTTTAAATATATTAAAGGAATCAGGTTTATCCATAGGAGATTATATTGAACTGTCTGTAAACAATAAAAAAAGTTCTTATATAATATCGGGATCTTATAATTCTTTATGGGAAGATGGGTATGGTTTAAGAATATTAAGTTCAGCTGCAGAGAAGGAAAATCCACAATTTACATATAATACTATATTCTTTAATCTAAAAAATGATAATGATAATAGTAGTTTTGAAAAAAATGTTAATGAAAAGTTTCCATATGTAAGTGCCAGCAGTATTGATCCAACCATGCAACATGTAATTAAATCCATTCCAGGTACGGTAATGCCTATTACATATTTGTTGATTATAGTATTTATAATTTTCGCCATTGTAACAATATTAAATATTATAGTGATGAATATAAGAGACAACAGAAGAAATTTTGGTATTATGAAGGCTTTAGGTTTCACTTATAAGGAAATTAGAAACAGACTTGTTTATAGGATAATATTTTTAACATCAACTAGTATTATTTTATCCGTAATGTTAAATATGATTTTTGCAAGACCACTTGTTGCATTTGTAATAGAAAATTTAGATGTGCTAATAGTTTCACCTAGCATAATGTTTGTACTATTATTAACTATGTTTATATTAATACTTCTTATAACCTTTGTATGTTGCAGCACAATAAACAAGACTAAGCCTACTGAACTAATAGAAGAATAGAGGGGGAAAATTATGAAAAATTCAGTTTTAAAAGTAGATAAACTTTGTAAATCCTTTGTCACTGGGAAAACGGCGGTTAATGTGATAAAAAATTTGGAACTTGAAATATATGAAGGTGATTTCACAGTAATTATGGGTAGTTCTGGGTCTGGTAAGTCAACCCTACTATATAATATAAGCGGAATGGACACGCCAACCAGTGGTAGCGTTAATCTTCTTGGCAAGGATATTAGTATTATGAAGGAAAAGGATATGGCCTCTATAAGAAAAAATGATATATCCTTTATATTTCAAAGCATAAATTTATTACCAGACATAACGCTTTTTGAAAATATAGCTTATTGTGGGTATGGAGTAAATAAAAATAAAAAGGAAATAAATGAAAAAACTTCGAAGCTACTTAAAAGTTTTAGCTTAGGAGAGGATGGGGATAAATATCCTTCTGAAGTGTCAGGTGGAATGCAGCAGAGGGTAGCTATAGCAAGAGCCATAATTACAGATCCTAAAATATTATTTGGCGATGAACCAACAGGCGCTTTAAATTCAACTATTGGAGAAGAAGTGTTAGACATATTACTTGATTTAAATAATAAAGGTCAAACAATAGTTATGGTTACCCATGATGTCAAGGTGGCGTCTCGGGCTTCAAGATTAATATATTTAAAAGATGGTAGAATAGACGGTGAACTTAATTTAGAGAAATTCCCGAAAAAAGATTATAAAAAAAGAGAGGTTTTGATATTTGAGTTTTTAAATGAAAGAGGGTGGTAAACATCCTCTTTTTTTAGCGTTTATGATAATATATAGGTATATATTATTTTAGGGGGAAATTATGTCTAATGAAAAAATTCTTATAATTGAAGATGACAAGGATATTGGAAATTTATTAAAAGACTATTTAGTTAATGAAGCGTTTATAGTTAAGGTTTGTGACAACGGTGGGAATGCAGTTAAGATTTTCAAATCATTTAGCCCAGAACTTATTGTTTTAGATATAATGCTTCCAGAAGTTGATGGTATAGAGATCTGTAGAATAATAAGAAGTTTATCGGTTATACCTATAATAATGTTATCAGCTAAAAGCGGAGATATAGATAAAATTTTATCGTTAGGTGTAGGTGCTGATGATTATATAACAAAACCATTTTCTCCTATGGAAGTAATAGCTAGGGTTAAAGCTCATCTAAGAAGATACAAAACTTTTTCAGGGGAGCAGGCAAGCATTTTAGGAAAAAAGATATTTGGAAAGCTAAATATTGATAGCAAGGGGTATAAAGTAACTTACGAAAATAAGGAAATTCATTTTACTTCTAGGGAATTTGAAATTATAGATTTTTTATCTGAATATCCATGTCAGGTATTCTCGAAAAATCAGGTTTATGATAACGTATGGGGAATGAGTGGATTTGCAGATTTAAATACGATAGCCGTTTATATAAAACGAATTCGTGAGAAGTTTTCTGAATATAACATAAATTATATTAAAACTGTGTGGAGTGTTGGATACAAGTGGGAGGAACAAGGGGATGAATAGTGAAAGCATATCTTTTAAACTAAAAGTATTTTCGGTTACTACTGTTATACTTTTATGTTTTGCCATTATTTATTCTTATTTTATTCTGTATAATAAAAACACATTTTATCCAACAGTGAACAAGGGGAGATTACTAACAAATTCAATAAAAGTAAAATTAGAAGAAGATTTATCACAAAATAAAGTTAACCTAAAAGAAAAATCAAATTTCACATATACAGTTGTGGATCTAAAAGGAAAGGTATTATTTTCATCAATAAGTGAGTATAAAAAAGATAATTTAGTTAATTTACAGGATTTTATGGAATATGATAGCAAAAGTGCCATGGTGCATCCTGAATTTGTTAGGTATACCCAGCCATTGATCATAAATAATTCGGAGGTTGCTGTAGCTACTTTTCTTATTCCTAAAAATGATTTTTTAGCTGAGAGACCTAATTATTTAACTTTCTTAGATACAATGCCTATAAATATTGCCCTGGCAATAATAATTATGCTGATAATATCAGTATATATTTTCGCAGGGAAAAGCATATTAAGTCCATTATATGATCTTAAAAGGAGCGCTAATAAAATTTTAATTGGGGACTTTTCTTATAAAATAAAATATGATTATGATACTGAGATTGGAGTATTTTGTCGCAGTTTTGAAGCAATGAGAGACGAGCTTAGGGTTTCAAGGGAAAAAGAACTTGATATAAAAAACAATGAAAAAGAACTTTTAGCATGCCTTTCTCATGATATTAAAACACCGTTAACAGCTATTCATGGATATGTTTCAGGAATTAAAGATGGAATTGTTAAAGATAAAGAGGGAATTGATAATTATTGCGAAATAATATTGAATAGAGTAAAAATGCTAACTAAACTATTAGAAGATATTTTAGAACACTCAAAAGCAGAACTTAATAAGATGAATATAACGTTAACTGAGTTCTACTCTGGTGACTTTTTCAGTGATATATTAAATGATTTATCAGTGGAAATTCAAAGCACAGGGCTTGAATTTAATGCTCCTAAAGTAATACCCAACCTACTTATAAATGGTGATAAAAAAAGATTATCACAAGTAATGTATAATCTGATTTCAAACAGTATAAAGTATTCTAAAAAAACTGGAGTAATCTCAATATATTTTGAAATTACTAAAAATTATTTAAAGATATATATTAAGGACACAGGCATAGGAATATCATCAGCAGATGTTCCATATATATTCAAAAAATTTTATAGGGGAGAAAAAAGCAGAAATCAAAATATTCCAGGGTCAGGACTAGGACTTTCTATCTCTAAATATATTATTGAAGCACATGGAGGTTTCATAGAATGCACAGAATCATCCTCCAGTGGTACAACAATCTGTTTTAGTCTACCACTATAAAAGTAAGGCATATTATTTCACAGCACTTCACCCATTTTGCTTAGAACTTATAAATTCGATTTGTATTTCGTTTCAGATTATCTTAATGAATTATGAGAGGTAGCGTGGCTATGCATGTGAAAGAGGCTATTCGAGCGAACTTTAGAAAGACTTAGGTTCACGTTTGTTAAATCCCGTTAAGAACCCTTTATTGTTTGAGCACAGCGAGTTTAAAGGGGTTAGGGATTTTACAAACGGGGACCTTAGTCTTTCTTAAGTTTAGCGAGTAGCCTTTGAACATGCATAGCCATGCTACCTCATACTGTCATTAAAGGTTACTGTTTCATTATGCCATCGACCATTGTAGATATAACAATATTCATTTCTTTATTTAAATCAAGAGTTCCATCATAAAGGCACCAATTGTAAATTACTCCTCGTGCAGCTATAAATAAAATTCTACATATTTCAATAGAAGATTGTTCTTTTATAAAATATCCATTAGTGCGCCAATAGTCTATTATATCCAGAAGAACTTGCTGCATGGCACGCCCATCCGTAATAAACATTTTATTATCTGAATTATAAAGATTTTTCACCATATCAATTCCACTATAAATGTTAAAGGTAGCATATCTATCAAAAAATTCAATTATTTGCTCGTTGCAAGTTGAAGATTTAAGTTTACCAGCAACTTCCTGAAGAAAATACTCGTCACCTTTTTTATAGATTTCACGAATGAGTTCAAACTTTGATTTAAAATAGTAGTAATAGGTACCAACAGAAACCCCTGCAGCTTTTGAAATCTGTTCCACAGTTATATTGTCATAGCCATGTTTTATTATGAGTTTAACACCATGTTTGTATATTTTATTTTTAGTTTTTTCAGCTTGTTTGCTGCGATTTGTTATTTTGACCATAAAACCACCCTTCATCTAGTTAATAGTTAAGAGAGAAGAGTTAAGAGTTTTCATAATAAAGGGTAATAATAATAGATTTGTTTCTCGAATCTATTGTCATTACCCTTTAATTGATTTTTCTGCTTTCGGCAGAAAAATCTTCCTTAACTTTTCTCTTTTCTCTTTTCTCTCTTCTCTCTTAACTGTATAAGTCTATCTAGCAATTTGTAGCTACCATGATAAATTATAATAGTTAGTTAAATATTCGATGCAACTTCATAAGCGTCCCAGATTGCATACATTATGTTTGAAACCTTGCGAGCATCACCTAAAATGTGAATGTCTAATGCTTCGAATTCTAATTCCTTATAAAGATTATTTTCAGAAGTATAACCAACAGCAAGAACTATACTGTCTGCTTTTATTTCCGTTGTACTTCCATTTGCTTCTATAAGTACACCATTTTCTGTGGTTTTTAAAACCTTTGTGGAAGTAAGAACTTTTACACCGGTATATGGTACTAATTTTTCAAGCATATCTGAATTTGCTGAACATAGTGGGCCATTAAGTGCCAAAAGTTTATTTTGTACTTCTACAATAGTTACGCTTTTATTTTCTTTAGCAAGACAAATAGCAAGTTCGCAGCCAACTAGGCCACCACCAATAACTACCACATCATTACCTGGATTTACTTGCTTAAGTAAAACCTGTTCAGCGGTATATACTTTACTGTTGTCTCCAAGATTGAATATTTTAGGTTTTGAACCAGTGGATACAATTACAGTATCAGCACCACTATTTTTAATAGTTTCTTTTGTTACTTCAGTATTAAATTTTATTTCTACTTTTAAGTCTTTAAGAGTAGCTTCATACCAAGCAATTAATGCATGGTCATCTTCTTTAAAGTCAGGTGCTCCTCCAGGTATTAAGTTTCCACCTAAATGTGAACTCTTTTCATAAATAACAGGTGAGTGACCACGAAGAGCAAGAACTCTTGCAGCTTCCATACCAGCAACACCACCGCCAGCAATAAGAACTTTTTTCTTATTAATTGAAGGTTTAAGTTCAAACTCTTTTTCTCTGCAAGCTGCTGGATTTACTGCACAGTTAAGAGCAGAATAGTGTTGGATACGCCCCATACATCCTTCTTGGCATGAAAGACAAGGTCTTATTAATTCTAAATTACCACTATGGAGTTTATTCACATAATCTTCATCTGCAAGTAATGGACGACCTAGACTTATAATATCGCAGGCACCATCATTTATTGCACTTAAAGCAAGATCTGGGTTATCCATACGACCAGCACAGATAACTGGAACATCAACGGACTCCTTAACTATTTTAGCAAATGGAATATAAAGTCCTTTTTTTTGATACATTGGAGGATGACTCCACCACCATGAATCGTATGAACCTGCATCAACGTCAAGTGCATCGTATCCATAATCTACAAGAAGTTTTGCAGCTTCTATTCCTTCAGGGATGTCTCTGCCTTTTTCCTCAAATTCTTCACCAGGAAGGGCACCTTCACGCCAGCCTTTAATAAAGCTTTTAAGACTATATCTTAGTGTTACAGGGAAGTCTTCTCCACATCTCTTTTTTATTTCTTCAACAATTTCTTTTGCAAATCTTAGACGGTTTTCAAGGCATCCACCATATTCATCAGTACGATGGTTGAAGAAGGAAATAGCAAATTGATCAAGAAGGTATCCTTCATGTACAGCATGTATTTGGGTACCATCAAAGCCTGCACGTTTTGAATTGTAAGCGGCATCTCCAAATTTTTTAACAATTATATGTATTTCATCAATAGTTAATTCTCTACAGGTTTTATCAAGCCAACGGTGAGGAATAGGAGAAGGTGCTACAGCTTCATGCTCTCCAAGATTAGTAGGTATTGTAACTCGTCCAAAACCTGCGCTCATTTGTAAAAAAATCTTTGCATCATATGCGTGTATTTTTTCAGTCATTTCACGTGCTGTACGAATAAATTGTACAGGATTAAAGGTTGCAGAAGGAACGTTTGGAAAGCCATGTTGCTCAACTTCTTCATCAACAAAGGTAACACCAGTAATTACAAGACCAACTCCACCACGTGCACGAGCTGTATAATATTCTATACCTCTATCATTGAAACCACCATCTGAATCTGACAAACCAAGTGGTCCCATAGGAGCCATTGCAAAACGATTTTTTATTTCAAGGGAGCCTATTTTTATTGGCTGAAATAGTTTATTATATTTATGCATTAAGAATTCCTCCTTTTATCTAATGGGTTCAGTGAATCCATTAAGTTAATTTTATACAACATACATATGTAAGTCAATACGATTTTATAATTAAGTTATTTTGGTGTATAATACTAGGTGTTATTTTATTTCAGATGCCTAAAACCAAATAGACAGTTCGTAAGCTTCCTGTCGTTAAAAAAAACTAGGCAAATTTATACTGTATATAATGAAAATAATATATATCTTATTAAGGCGCTTTAGCGCCTTTTTTGTTTTTAGGATATGTAAATATGGAGGATTTTATGTTTATTTTAAAAAGTGAAATAGGGTTCGATTCTGCACATTATCTAAGTGGATATGAGGGCAAGTGTGGAAACATACATGGACATAGGTATAGACTAATTGTAAAGATTAAGGGGACAAAATTAAAGGAAGACGGAACGGATCGAGCAATGGTGGAGGACTTTAGTTTTATTAAATCAGCTCTAAGAGAAATCCATGATTTGTTTGACCACAAACTTATTATAGAAGAAGATGCAACTGGAAAAGATTTAATAAATCGCTTAAAAGGTACACCACAACAGTTTGAATGTTTGCTGGTTTCTTACAGGCCAACGGCAGAGGAAATGTCTAGATCAATATTTAATATTATGAAGAAAAAAGGAATAAATATATATGAGGTTGAGCTTTTTGAAACGCCTTCCAATAGTTGTATTTATAGAGAGGAAGATTAAATGAAATATAATGTAATAGAACGATTTTTATCAATAGATGGAGAAGGTCCAACTGCTGGAGAAATTGCCACTTTCATAAGATTTGGAGGTTGTAACCTTACCTGTGATTGGTGTGATACTGCATACTCAATTCCAAAGACAATAAAAGGTGAAGCATTAAGTAAAGAAGATATATATAATTTTATAAAGGAAAATGGGGCTAAAAATGTAACGCTCACAGGAGGAGAACCATTAATTCAAAGCAGTATTGAAGAACTGATATATTTTTTAGCAAAGGATTTAAATCTTCTAATTCATATAGAAACTAATGGTTCAGTGCCATTTTATAAATTTGCAAAGATAAAGGTTTTGAATAATGTAAGTTTTGTTGTGGATTATAAGCTTCCAAGCAGTAAGATGGAAAAAAGTATGGATATGATGAATTTTAAGCTACTAAAATCAAAGGATGTATGCAAATTTGTAATTGGATCCATTGAGGATTTAGAAAGGGCTAAGGTGATTTTAGAAGAATATAAATTGCCAGGGAAATGTTTAGTTTATTTTAGCCCAATAGTTACAACTATAAAACCAGTAGATATTGTTGAATTTATGAAAAAACATAAACTTAATAATGTAAGACTTCAAGTTCAATTGCATAAAATAATTTGGACACCAGATACAAGGAAAGTTTAAATAAAATGGTGTAGAGAAATATTTAGTGTACCTTAACCTAACTGTATATACTATCAAAACATTCCTAAATAAATGAAAAAATGATTTATATTATCTTGAATGGCATATATTTATGGATTATACTTAATTGGTAATATTCACATTATGGGTATATAAATAAAATTTAGGGATGGGGATAGTTTTATGCTTAATTCTAATAAGGTGAAAAATAAAAATAATTTTGTCAATAATAAAAATATAATTATATTTTTCAGTTTAATTGTAATTATAACCTTAACCACTGTATTTGTTTTTAATAACAGGACTGGAAATAATGATAATATAAAAAAAAATGTAGGTACGCGGAATAAAAATAGTAAAAAAATTCCGAGTAATAAAAGAAAAAGCCAAGTAATTAAAAAAAATGCACAAATCTTACAAGGAGGGGAAGTTGCACCATGGAATATTAAGAGAACGGATGGTAAGAAGATGGCTTATCTAACTTTTGATGATGGTCCGTCTATCAATACCACTGGAATACTGCAAGTTTTAGATAAAAATAATATAAAGGCTAATTTTTTCATACTAGGACCATGTGCTGAGAAGTACCCTGACCTTGTGAAAAAAGAATGGGATGATGGAGAAATTATTGGAAATCATACTTATAGTCATCAGCTAAACTATAAAGAAGGGCCGGTAAACTTTGTTAAAGATTTGGATAAGTGTGAAGGAATTTTAAAGTCCATATTAGGGGATAAATATACTTCTAAACTGGTTAGATTTCCAGGTGGAGCATCTGATCCTAGAGGGCAGAAAGGTAAATTAGCAGCTTTTAGGGAGGCAGTTACAAAGGCAGGGTACAGATATTTGGATTGGAATGATGAAACTGCTGATGCAGAGGAGCCAAATGTCAGTGATCCAAGCGTACCATATTTATTAGAAAACCTTAAAAAATATACTGCAGGTAGTAATGTGGTAGTAGTATTAATGCATGATGCTGGTGCAAAAAAAAATACAGTACTAGCCCTTCAACAGGTAATTGATTATTTGAAATCACAAGGTTTTAGCTTTGATGTAATAAAGTGATACTTGAACTAAAATTATATATAAAAAATGTAGGTAGATTTGCACTGCAAATCTACCTACATTCAAGCTTTTCCTGCCACAGGCAGAAAAAGCTTCATTAACTTATTACTTGTCACTTGTTACTGTTTTAGTAGCTGCTTCTTTTAGTGTTTTTCTCGGTATAGTCATCTTTATGGCTTTTTCTATTTCTTTTAAAGTTATCTCGTCTTTGGGATCTACAAATAAACAAGTTGTTCCGTTTTCACCTGCACGTCCAGTTCTACCAATACGATGTATATATGATTCCACATTTTCTGGAATATCATAATTATATACATGGGTAACGCCCGTTACGTCAAGTCCCCTCGCTGCTACGTCTGTTGCTATTAAATATTGAAGATCTGCAGATCTGAATTGTTTCATAACCCGTTCACGTTTTGCCTGAGATATGTCACTATGCAATTTTTCACAGTTGTATCCACGTTGGTGCAAGGACATATCAAGTTTATCTACGCGACGTTTAGTTCTGCAAAAGATTATAGCTAAAAATGGATTATTTTGATCTAAAATAGTACATAAGGCATCCTCTTTTTTCCTATCTGTAGTTTCGATAACGTATTGTTTGATATTTTCAAGTGTGACTTCTTCTTTTTTAACAGTTAGTGATAATGGATCATCCATGTATTTATAAGCCATTTTTTTAACATCAGAACTCATAGTTGCTGAGAAACATAATGTTTGATGCTTTTTAGAAGTTTTTTCAATAATTGTCTCAATATCTTTTTTAAATCCCATAAGTAACATTTGATCTGCTTCATCTATAACTATAGTCTTTAAGTTACTAAGATCTATTGTTCCTCTCTCAAGATGGTCTATTAGTCTACCTGGGGTAGCAATTATAAGTTGAACATTTCTCTTGAGCTTTTTAAGTTGTACACCGATATCTTTGCCACCATAGGTCGCTAAAATATTTACATCTTTAGCGACTTTAAGTTTTTTTGCCTGCTCAGTTATTTGAAGAGCAAGCTCTCTTGTAGGTGTAACAATCAATGCTTGAACTGATTTTGTTTCAGGTGATATGTTTTCAAAAATAGGAAGCAAAAATGCAAGAGTTTTTCCAGTTCCAGTTGGAGCCTCTGAGATAACATCACGTCCAGCTATGATAGACTTAATACATTCCTCTTGAACTTCAGTAGCCTTACTAATACCAGTTTTTTTGAGTACTTTTACTATTTCGTCACTAATACCTAGTTCTTTAAAATTCATAGTTTTTTCCTTTCATTAGTAATTTTGTTTATCTATCACTTTACCTTTAAACAAATCTTTATGATGTATTTCTATATCAAAGGTTTTTTCATAGTGTTTTATATGATCTAGTTCTCTTTCTGTAGTGAGTGTAATTGCAATGCCGTTATTGCCCGCACGTCCGCATCTTCCAACTCTATGTAAGTAGTTAATAGATTTTTCAGGTACGTCTAGATTGAATACATGAGTTATTCCTTCAATATCAAGTCCACGGGACGCAAGATCTGAAGCAACTAGAAGTTGAATTTTTCCGTTTCTAAAGTCTCCAAGTGCTTTTTTTCTATCTTCTTTTATATTAGTACCATGAATACCTTCTACAGCTAGTTTGTGATATTTTAATTTAGAAGTGGTTATTTCAATATCTTCACTTCTGTTTATAAATACTAGAGCTTTTTGTGGATTAATTGCATGAACAAGTTTTCTTAAAAGGTCTATCTTATCCCTTTGCTCACAGACAAAATAATAATGATCTATATTTGCATTTATTTCATTTTTGTCTTCTAGACTTACAAGCTGTGGTTCTTTCATCATAACTTTTGCTGTAGCAATGGTTTCATCAGTAATAGTAGCAGAAAAAAGTTGTAACTGTCTATCTCTTTGTGTGGTTTTAATTACAGCTTTTACTCCATCAATATTATTAATATCAAGAAGGATATCAGCTTCATCTATTATTATTGTTTTTATAGTATGGGCTGAGATTTTTCTTCTTTTAATTAGTTCGAGTATTCTTCCTGGAGTACCAACTACGATGTGTGGTTTTAATCTTAATTTTTCTATCTGCCTGTTTATGTTTGCGTCTCCGATTATAGATGCAGCAGTAACATTCACTACTGAACCTTCTGACAATGATTTTATAGTATTATACACCTGCATAACTAGTTCATGAGTAGGGGCAAGAATGATTATCTGCATTTCTTTTTTTGTTACATCTATTTTTTCATAAAGAGGAAGAAGATAAGCAAGAGTTTTACCACTCCCAGTTTGCGACCTTCCAATAATGTCCTTATTAGTAAGCGCTAACGGTATAATTTGTGTTTGTATATCAGTTGGCGTTTCAATTCCTAGTTTCATTAATCCTTTTGCCACGGATTCATTTAATCCAAGTTTTTCAAATAAATTATTCATATTATAGTTACTCCTCATAATGCATCTTAAATAAAATAGACTATCATATTGACTAGCTATTTTTGATGATGCCTAATCTATTAGTTTACTGCACTATTTAGTATATCACAATAGAAAAATTAAAATCCTTGATTTTTTAGTTGATTTGAAAATACAAAATCCTAGTATAAATAATAAAATGATAATAAAATGATGTTTTTTTTGATATAAAGATTGTATTTTATGTTATATTATGATTAAATCATAATATATTAAGGAATCCGAAAGCAAATAACAATTTAAAGATGTCTACGAATTGGAGAGGTTATAAATATGAGTTATAAAATAATAGTAGCAGAGGATGAACCTATTACAAGGATGGATATATGCGAAATGCTTGTATCTGCTGGTTATTATGTAGTTGGGGAAGCATCAAACGGACTTCAAGCAGTTGAACTATGCAAACAATGTAAACCTGACTTAGTGCTCATGGATATAAAAATGCCTAAATTAGACGGGATTCAAGCAGCAGAACTTTTGCTTGAAGAAAATATTGTGGAATCAATAATAATGTTAACAGCATATAGTGGAAAAGAATTTATTGATAAGGTTAAGGATATAGGAGCAATTGGATATATAGTAAAACCTATTGATGAAAGAAGTCTTATTCCACAAGTAGAAATAGCTATAGCTAAGGGTAAAGAAATTAAATTAATGAGAGAAAAAATATCTAGCATTACAATTATAGATAAAGCTAAAGAAAAATTAATGGAAAAATACAAATTAAAAGAGAATGATTCATATAAGAGGTTAAGAAAATTAAGTATGGATAAACAATGTACGATTTTAGAAACTTCTGAAAATATAATTTCAGGAACATGGTTAATATAGGTAATGCCTAAAGAAGAAAAATAGGTATAACAAGCAGCATTTTTATGCCTACAATGAGGAGAAAATATTATGCTTAAAAAATTATGTAAATTACATACGGATTTATCAGAAGATGATATATTAAAATTAGAAACTATTGAAAAATCTATGGTTATGTTTGCAAACCTTGCACGTGGCGATATTTTCATAGATTGCTTGACTAGAGATACGGATATAGCAATTGTAGTATCAGAGGCAAAACCAACAAATTGTAAATCTTTATACAAAAACTCTGTTGTGGGACAAATTGCTTTGAGAAAGAATGAACCAGGGGCACTCAGAACATTAGAAATAGGAACTGAAACTACAGATTTAAAGGCTATAACACAAGAAAATATTGTGGTAAAACAGAGTAATGTTCCAATTAAAAATGATGAGGGAAAAATAATTGCTGTTCTCATAATGGAAAAAGATATAACGGAGGATGCATCTCAAAGTCGTAATGTGGAAATCTTATCTCAAACAACTGAGCAACTTTCAGAAACACTTATGAATATAAAGGATTCAGATTATGAAAATGCTGTAGCTTATAATCTTATTAATGACGCAATTTTAATTATAAATGAAATGGGAATTTGTATTTATGCAAATTATAATGCTGAGGAATTATACAAAAAAATAGGATACAAGGATAAAATAGTAGGTATTTCCTTTGATAATCTTATACTAAACAAGATTAGTTTTAATAAAATTATTGAAGAAAAAAAATCTTTGGTGTTTGAAACAGAGGTAAGTAAATTATCCCTGCAAATTAAATATGCTGTAACAAAAAAAGAAAAAAATATTTATGGCATAATTATGCTAATAAAAGATTTAACTGAAATAAAGGAGAAGGATAAGGAACTTATATTAAAGTCGGTTGCAATTAGAGAAATACACCATAGAGTTAAAAATAATCTTCAAACCATAGCTAGTATATTGAGGCTTCAATCCAGAAGAATAGACAATATTCAGGCTAAAAAAGCTTTTGAGGAGAGCATCAATAGAATTTTAAGTATAGCAACAACCCATGAGGTTTTATCCCAAAAAGGTATTGATGATGTTGATATAAAAACAATATTATCAAAAATCAAGGATAACGCAATAAGGAATGCAATTCAGCTTAACAAAAAAATAATTATTAAGCTTTATGGAGACAGTTTAAATGTAAATTCAGATAAGGCGACTTCTATAGCGTTAGTAGTAAATGAACTCATAGAAAATTCACTTGAACATGCGTTTACTGGAGAAAAGGAAGGGGGTATAGAAATAATTATAAAGAAGGGAATAGCATACTCTAATATAACTATTTCTGATAATGGAAAGGGTTTTGATCTAAAATTATTGAAGAACGAGAGCTTAGGACTAAAAATTGTAAGGAGCATAGTTAGGGATAAACTAAGTGGCGATATAAATATTGAATCAGATAAGAATGGTACTAAATCAGTGTTAAATTTCAACAATTAATAATTAATTACAGTAATATTATTAAAATAATATTAAATAGCTGTTTACATTGATAAATTAATATGTTAGACTATGGTCAATGAATAAATGCAATGGAGCATTATTTCAATGTTTTAAAGGAAAATTTATTTTCAATTAAATATTAGTCTATTAGTGCAATGGAGCCTAAACGTATAGATATGTTTGGACTCTTTTTTGTTATATTTTCAGCATATTAAATCAAAAATAGTCTAGAAAGGGGTGTGAAGCTGATAGATAAAGAGGAAAATGAAATGTTAAGTGTAGGAATTGATATCGGAACAACAACACTGCAATTAGTATTCAGTAAAATCACAGTATGTAATGTATCAGGCTCATTCTCTATGCCACAAATAAAAATAACAGGTAAAAAAATCATTTATAAAAGTGAAATATATTTTACTCCTTTCAATTCCTTTGGAAATATAGATCTTCAAGGGATAAAAAACATAATTACTTGTGAGTATAGAAATGCGGGAATAAATAAGGAGGATATAACTACTGGAGCAATTATAATAACAGGAGAAACTGCTGGCAAAGAAAATGCAGAAGAAGTATTAAATGCTCTTTCAGAGTTTGCAGGTGATTTTGTTGTAGCTACGGCAGGACCGGATCTAGAGGCAATACTAGCAGGAAATGGTTCAGGAACCTCAAAAATTTCGGAGCAGAAATCCTTAAGGATTATGAATTTTGATGTTGGCGGTGGAACAACAAATGCAGCAGTATTTAATAATGGAGTTTTAAAGGATTCTTTTGCACTAAATATCGGGGGACGACTTATAAGACTGGATAAGGATTTCAAAATCACATATGTTTCAGAAAAAATACAAGAACTTATAGAATATTTAAACTTAGATTTATATGTTGGGTCAGAAGCAAAGCTAGATCAGTTAAAAAAACTTACAGATGATTTTGCAAAAATTTTTATTAAAATAGGTAAAAATGAAACCTTGAATAAAGAGAGTAATGCACTTTTTATTTCACATGGCACAGGAGGTTTAATCCCTGAGGGCTTTACGTTTTCAGGGGGAGTTGCTGAATTCATATATAAGGATATAAATTTATGTGAGAAGAAAGACATAATGATGTATGGTGATATTGGTCCGCTTTTAGGGTATTCCATAAATGAAGCTTTTTGTAAAAATATATTAAAAATATTGGAACCAAAAGAAAAGATACGTGCAACGGTTATAGGTGCAGGGAGTTATTCTATGGCAATAAGTGGAAGTACTATTATTTTTGAGGATGAAGTCTTACCAATTAAAAATGTACCTATTTTAAAACTTGAAAGCATAAAAAATGAAATTATTGAAGATGATATTATAAATAAAGTAAAAATGTACCAAAATTCCAATATAGCCCTAGCATTTAAAGGGTGTAAGTCACCATCATACGTTCAAGTCAAAGCAATAGCAGAAGCCATAATTAAAGGATTAAGGGGAAGAAATGATCCTATAATTATAATAATTGAAAATGATTTTGCAAAAGCTTTGGGTCAAACTATTAAAAACATGTTGAATGATTCTAAAACGGTAATTTGTATAGATCAAATTAAAGTTGAAAACGGTGATTACGTTGATATAGGCAAATCTATATTGGGAGTACTACTAGTTGTAATAAAAACATTGATATTTAAAAATTAGGGGGCGCAATATATTATGAGTAGTGAATTGAAAAAAACGTTGAAACCAATACAACTTTGGGCAATAATAGTCGGAATGGTTATATCAGGAATGTACTGTGGGTGGAATAGTGGATTAGCATTTACGAGTCCATTAGGTTTTATAATTGCAATATTAGTTGTTACTGCTTTTTATACAACATTTATGTTTAGTTATGCAGAGCTTTCTACTGCAATACCGCATGCGGGAGGTCCATCAGAATATGCCAGTCGCGCTATTGGAAGATTTGGAGGTTTTATTGCGGGTTTCGCCTGTCTTGTGGAATTTCTATTTGCAACACCTGCAATTGCAATAGCTGCAGGAGCTTATGTAAATTTTGCATTTCCTAAAATACCGGCAGTGCTGTCAGCAGTGGCTTGTTATGCTATTTTTGTAATTATAAATTGTATTGGAGTTGAAACTGCAGCTAAGGTTGAACTTGGAATTACTGTAGTAGCGGTTTTAGGATTATTATTATTTGTAGTTTTAGGAATAACCCATGTGAATGTTTCAAATATTATTAATAGTAAAACTTCTATGGGTGGAATTAAAGGAGTATATTCGGCTATTCCCTATGCAATATGGTTTTATCTTGCAGTAGAAGGTGGCGCAATGGCAGCAGAAGAATGCCATAACCCTAAAAAAGATATACCAAAAGCATTTATTTTTTCAATAGGAACTCTTGTAATATTAGCTTTTTTAACTTTCTTTGTTACTGCAGGCATATTAGATCAAAAGACTTTAGCAGGATCTGCGTCGCCTCTTCCAGATGCTCTTGGAGTGATATTTGGAAAAGGTAGTATTTTGCCTAATATAATGAGTTTAATCGGACTATTTGGACTTGTTGCAAGTATACATGGATTAATAATAGGATATTCAAGACAAGCTTTTGCAATGTCAAGAGCGGGATATTTACCTAAGTTTTTATCAAAAATAAATAGTAAGGGAGTTCCAGTGTTTTCAGTTGTTATTCCAAGCCTTGTTGGTATGATATTTGTTGCTTTAGGTAATACTGCTACAATTATTGTTATATCTTCCTTTGGAGCAATAGCTTTATATATAATCAGTATGGTTTCACTTTTTGTGCTTAGAAGAAAAGCCCCAAATATGAGTAGACCATATCGAGTATTTTATCCTGTAGTTCCTGGAATAGCACTAGTACTTGCATTAGTTTTTCTAGTAACAGTTACAATGGCTAATGTATCAACAATAGCATGGGTAGTAGTAGCATTTGCCGCAGCTATTGTGTATTACTTTATTTATTCTTCTATTACAAGGGTAACTGATGAAACACCAGTTGAAGAAAATATAGAAGAGGTAGTTTAAATGAATTTAAAAACGAAATTATTTAGTAAAGTATATAGTTTTAAAAGTGTTAAGGATGTTCTTGCAAAGGCAAATGAAGAAAAATCTGGGGATACACTAGCAGGCATCTCTGCAAATTCAACTGAGGAGAGGATAGCTGCAAAAATAGTAGTTTCAGAAATGAGTTTAAGCGATCTTAGGAATAATCCAGTGGTACCCTATGAGGACGATGAAATAACAAGAGTAATTCAGGATTCATTAGATGAAAAAGTCTACGGTAAAATTAAAAATATGACGGTTGGAGAACTGAGAGATTTTATACTTGCTAGCAATGAATCGGAAATTAAAGATATAAGAGATGGGTTAACTTCAGAAATGGTTGCAGCTGTTACAAAACTTATGAGTAATATGGATCTTGTTTATGCCTCTCAAAAGATTTGTAATACTACTACATGCAACACTAAAATTGGGAAAAGAGGAACCCTTTCTTCTAGGCTTCAACCAAATAACCCAACAGATGATCTAGAGGGTATAATGGCATCGGTAATGGAAGGAATAAGTTATGGAGTTGGAGATGCGGTGATAGGTTTAAATCCAGTATCTGATACAATTAATAGTGTCTCTAGCATTTTAAATAAGTTTAATGAATTTACAACAAAATGGTCAATACCCACACAAAATTGTGTGCTTGCCCATGTTACTACTCAAATGGAAGCGCTAAAAAAGGGCGTTCCAATTGACTTAATGTTCCAAAGCCTTGCTGGATCAGAAATATCATGTAATGCTTTTGGAATAAATGTGGCACTTATGGATGAAGCATACAAAATGATGAGGGAAAAAAAGAACTCCAAGGGACCTAATTTCATGTATTTTGAAACAGGACAAGGATCTGAATTATCTTCACTTGGTCATAATGGTGCAGATCAGCTTGTAATGGAAGCAAGATGTTATGGTTTTGCTAAACGGTATAAACCATTTCTTGTAAACACTGTAGTTGGATTCATTGGACCAGAATATCTGTATGATGGTCGGCAGGTTATAAGAGCAGGGCTTGAGGATCATTTCATGGGTAAACTTACAGGTTTATCAATGGGAGTTGATACTTGTTATACAAATCATATGAAGGCTGATCAAAACGATTTAGAGAATCTAGCAATGTTACTGTCAATGGCAAATTGCAACTATTTTATGGGTATTCCAACTGGTGACGATGTTATGTTAATGTACCAATCTACAAGCTTTCACGATATAGCAACACTAAGAGAGATTACAGGTAAAAGAACTATAGCTGAATTTGATAAACGAATGGAAGAGCTAGGTATAATTAAAGACGGAAGACTTACTTCACTAGCAGGAGATCCATCTATATTTAGATAAATGGGGGTAATTAATTTGGAAAGCAATACTGATATTACAATAGATAACCCATTAGACTCCCAAATGTGTATAAGGCTTAAGGAGAGTACTCCAGCAAGGATATGTGTGGGAAGAGCGGGAACAAGATTAAAAACTTCCACTTTATTAAAATTTCGAGCTGATCATTCTATAGCAATGGATGCTGTATGGTCCAGTGTAGATGAAGAGTTAATAGAGAAATTGAACTTTATAAAAGTACAGACCTTAGTAAAGGATAAGGATGAGTATATAACAAGACCAGATCTAGGAAAAAAATTCTCAGAAAAAACAATAGACTACATTAAGGATAAATGTTTAGATTCACCAGAAGTACAAATTATTGCAGGGGATGGACTAAGCTCAATGGCAATAAATGCAAACTTAATAGACATATATTCAATTATTTTAGATGGATTAAGCTCAAAAGGATATCGAGTAGGCACGCCTATATTTGTAAAGTATGCAAGAGTTGCAACTATGGACTCTATAAGTGAGGTCCTAAAAGCTAAGATTACAATTATACTTATAGGTGAAAGACCAGGACTTGCTACAGGAGAAAGTATGAGTAGTTATATGGCATATGAAGCCAGTACAAAGAAGCCTGAATCACAAAGAACAGTAATATCTAATATTCATAAAAATGGTTTGCCACCTGTAGAAGCTGGTGCGCAGATAGTACACTTAATTGAAGTGATGATGAGGGAAAAAAATAGTGGGGTGGAACTTCAAATATAAGTTAATAGTTAATAGTTAATAGTTAATAGTTAATAGTTAAGAGTTAAGAGTTCTTCATAATTGTTGAGAATAAATATGAAAACAGGTAGATTTATTTAAATAAGTCTACCTGTTTTCATGTTTTTTGATTATTCTGCGTTAGCAGAAAATTATCATTAACTGGTATCTGGAACCTGAAAATTGGCAACTGCTTTTGAAGTTCCTAGGTAACAGTTTCTAAGGCTCGGACGAAATGAAGTCTTTCTTTGAGAATACCTGTTTACCTGATAACTAACTCGCTCTAATACTCCAACTTTTAATGATCAAATAATTTTTATAGGATTGGGAGTAAAGAGCCAGTAAGTTCCTAGGTAACAAGTTCTAAGGCTCAGATGAAAAGATATCTGGGCCTTAGAACTTGTTTATCTTTTATTTATATTTAGTTTATTAAAAAGCAAGAACAGACTTTTATAATAATATTATTGAAAGTCTTTAAAAAACATAAATGAAAAACAAAACAATGATTTGTGACGGGGTGAAACAATATATGGCATGGGTTAAGGAAAAATTTAAGAAGGACAAATACGGATATTACATTCAAATAATAGTTCTAGTAATTATAGGTAGTATAGTAATAAACACATTATTTATATATCCAATTTTAGGAAAGTGCGATAATGGTGATTTTGGAAGATTAACTTATTATGGGGGACTTTCTAATCTAATTAATGAATACCATAAAATCTACGATGGCTCTGTACATTTGAATTATTCAATATCAAGCCCAAGTCTATTTGTTCTTTTTAGCACAGATTGGGTCTCAGGAGCTATATTACTTAAGGTAGCTGTGTTTATTTCATTATTAGTGCATAATTTCCAGGCTGGCTTGTTTGATATAAGGTATTTGGCATTTGTGTATTCGATAATATTTTTAATGGCAGTTTTTTTAATAATTAAATTTAATAGGTTTTCGCATTTATTAAAGCTATCGGCAGGAATTTTTATTATTTTGTTTTTTACAGATACATCATATTTAGGATATTTTAATTCTTTTTTTGGAGAAGCAGGAACTATTGTATTCTTTTTTCTATGCATAGGAACATACTTGAATTTAATTAGTAAGGAAAAACCACAAATAAGGCATTTCATATGTTTTTTTATAGCTTCAGCTTGTTTTTTAACTTCTAAATCTCAGGAACTACCATTGCTTATTTTTATGCTAATTATCTATGCGGCTTTATTTGTTTACTACAAAGACGGATTCCAAAGGAAATGTATTGTGATAGCTTCAGTTCTAGTCACATTACTTTGCAGCACTGCATATTTTTCACTAACAGATACTATGAATGAAAACAATGTATATCAATCAGTTTTTGCAGGAGTACTAAGGGGTTCAAAAAACCAAGTAAAAGATTTAAAGGAATTAGGTATAAATAAAAAATTTATGGCCTTTTATGATCATTCATTTTATAACAAAGATGGTGGAAACGATCCAGTTGGAACCGAAATGAAAAAAGAATTTTATCCGAATGTATCTCCAGTTAAAGTATTAGGGTTTTATCTAAATCATTTGGACAGACTTTGCCAAAAGGTTGTTGATTCTGGGAATAATGCTTATGGCTTTTCTTCACCAGGTTCATCGAATTTTATGAAAGGTCAATATACTCATAATAAGATTATAAACACTTTTAGAACAAATCTTATAAAAAAATATCCGTATGTTCATCAAAATATCTATGTTTTTATTTCATTTTCAATTGTTTATTTAGGAATTGTAGTATTCTATTTTATAAAAAATAAAGATAAAAATACACGTCTTTTAATATTGATGTTATTATTTATTCTTGCATCTGGATCATCTCAACTTATGCTACCAGTCATAGGTTCAGGAGATGGAGATTTTAAAAAACATTTGTTTTTATTTAATTTATCCTATGATATTATGTTTGGAATTGCTGTGCTTTGGGGCATTAATTGTATTTCAAAGTTTACTAGGTCATTGAGAAACACTTTAACATAAATATGATATAATGTTAAATGTATCACTAAAAGCATAAATGTGTAATGATTAAATTTTATGTCAAAAGAATTTTCATTATAAATTAAGTGAATGAAGGGTTTGATAAATAAGGAAATGATAAATTTAAATAGTACAAAATTACAAGCAGTGATGAAACAAAAAATAAAACAATGCAGAGAGAAATATTTGATCCAAATAATAGTTTTAACAATTTTAGGAATTATATTAATAAACACATTGTTTGTCTCCCCAATTATAGGTAGATACGATAATGGAGATTTTGATAGATTAACTTTCTATGGGGGACTTTCAAATTTACATAGTACCTCAAGTGCGTATTATTTTGTACGTCCTTTTTATTTAATATCAAGTCCAACTTTATATGTTCCTTTTTACATCGATTGGGTTTCAGAAACTATAATAGTAAAGGTAGCAGTATTTATTTCAATGCTAGTTAATCATTTTGGAAGCAAATTGTTTGATATAAGATATCTTGGATTTGTATATTCAATTGTGTTTTTATTGGCAGTATTTTTAATAATTAATTTCAAAAGATTTTCTGCTGCACTAAAGTTAGCAGGTGGTATTTTTATTATTTTATTCTTTACGGATAAAGCATATTTGGAATATTTTAACTCTTTTTATGGAGAAGCGGGTACTATTGTATTCTTTTTTCTAAGCATAGGAACATACTTGAATTTAATTAGTAAGGAAAAACCACAAATAAAACACTTCATATATTTTTTTATAGCTTCAGCTTGTTTTTTAACTTCTAAATCACAGGAACTGCCATTGCTTATTTTTATGTTAATAATATATAGTGCTTTATTTATATATTATAAAGATAAGGAGCAGAGAAAATGCATAATTATTGCATCAGTACTAGTCACCGTACTTTGTGGTGCAGCGTATTTGTCATTAACAAAAACGATGAATGAAAATAATGTATATCAATCAGTTTTTTCAGGAATACTAAAGGGCTCAAAGACTCAAGAAAAGGATTTAGAAGAACTTGGAGTAAATAAGAAATTCATTGTTTTTTATAATCATTCATCATTTTATGACAGGACTGGTGGTGGGAATGATCCTATGGGTTGGGAAATGAAAAAAGAATTTTACCCAAAGGTATCACCAGTTAAAGTATTGGGTTTTTATCTAAATCATTTGGACAGACTTTGGCAAAAGGTTGTTGATTCTGGGAATAATGCTTATGCTTTTTCATTGCCGGGTACATGGAATTTTGCTAAAGGTGAATACACAACAAGTAAGATTGTAAACACCTTTAGAACAAGTCTTATAAAAAAATATCCACATTTCTACTGTAATATTTATAATTTTATTTCATTTTCAATTATTTATTTAGTAATTGTAGTATTTTACTTTATAAAAAACAAGGATAAGGTGACTCGTCTTTTGGCACTAATGCTATTATTTATTCTCGCATCAGGTTCATCTCAACTTATTTTACCAGCAATAGGTTCAGGCCATGGAGATTTTGGAAAACACTTGTTCCTGCTTAATTTATCTTATGATATTATGGAGGGGGTAGCAGTACTTTGGGGCATAAATTGTATCTCAAAGTTAGTGATGAAGCTATCTTTGAAATCTAGATTTTGAACTTTAATATTGTCTTTATTTTTATACAAGTATATTTTGACATTTTCAAGTGTTAGACCTTGTATATATTGCTGTATAATTTTATTAGTACACATTTTTTGTGGAAGGATGGCTATTCCTTTTCCACATTCAAGCAAAGATAGAATTAAGTAAAGAGAGTCTATTTCAACAACATTACAGTTGCTTTTTACTTCATGAAGAAAATTTAGAGTAGCGTTCCGATAAGGACACTCTTTATCTCTATTGACTAAGACTGTTATATTTTTAAAAATGTCTAATTTCATTTCTTTTGATCCTAACCATGCAATTTTTTCACTAAAAGATTGCAATAATTCTATCCTATAGTCTTTAAATTCTCTATTTATTACCATAACATCGATTTTAGAGGCTTTTAGCAAAAATATCAGTTCTTCAGTGGGACGAGTATATAAAGAAAACTTAAGATTATCATCTATTAATAGATTGGATAGATAGTTTTTGGTGATAGTTTGTGTAGCGCCTATTTTTAATAAAGAATTATGATTGGATATTTTTTCTTTAGCTTCATCTATTAATTTTATTATCTTTGTTGCATAATTTAATAATATTTCTCCTTCTGGAAGCAAGGTTACCCCTTTATTAGTTCGGGTAAAAAGAGGCTTATTTAATTCGCTTTCTAATATTTTTAAGCGGCCAGTTATATTTGGTTGAACATAACCTAGTTGAGTAGCCGCATTTGAAATAGAACCTAATTCAGCTACTTTAGCAAATATTACTAAATCATTTATCTCCATTAATTATCACTCCTTCTCAGATATCATTTTAAATGATATTTAACATAATTAATAGTTATTTTACTTAGATATCATTTAGCAGTAAATTTAAATTATAAAATAGAAAAGAGGGATAGATATGATTGGTATGCAATACAAAGTTAAACTACCAAGCGATTATGATATGAATATCATTAGAAAAAGGGTAAAGGAAAATGGGTTTAAGACAGATGGGTTTCAAGATTTAAAGTTTAAAGCTTATTTAATAACGGATAAAGAGAAAAATAAAAATTTATATAATTCTTATTGTCCTCTTTATATTTGGAATAATAATGTGGGCATGAATAAGTTTCTATTTGACGGTTATTATGATAACATTCTTAAATCTTTTGGCTGGCAACAGATTAATATTGGAATTCCATTATATTCTAAAATGAAGCCAAACTTCTTTGATAGTACATACGTTCTTGAAATAACAGGAATAATACCAGAAAGTACAAGTTTAACTACTTTTAAGCAGGAGCAAGGAGGTTTAGAAACTAACTATGAAATTCTTGGAGAAACTTGTATCTATAATCCAGATAAATGGGCATTTAGTAAAATGTATTTTTTTGAAGAAAAACCTGAGAAACTTCAAAATTCAGGTATAATTTATGAAATATTGCATGTATCTCTTGGTTAATAAAAAAGCTATAAAATGATAAGAATGAAGAATACTGACTGTATTACTACCCAGTATTCTTCATTAAATTAAATGGTTATTCTTGATTGCAATAATCTCATATATATGCCAGTGCTTATTTACTATATTTCCTTGTTTACTTACACATGTTCCATCATATTCCTTTTCCTTAAATTCCTTTATGCCGTATCCTTTAAACAGCTTAATTAGTTCATCATTTCTATGAAAAGTTATATCCGTTGATGTGTCATACCAGCCATCATTGACATTCCCTTATTCAAGTAATTGTTTAGGGTAACTGCTAAATGTCTTGGTTGATTATCCCTATTTATTTTTTGATATTCATCACATTGATTGCCTTTTTTCATAATTATTCTACCTCTATATAATAAAATTTTTTTGTTTTGAATTAGATTACCAGTATTAATTTGATTATATAACATGTTAATGCAAATATTCTATATTTATATCTAAATTTTTTATGCTGTAAAAAAATCTTTCCTAATTCAGCTTGTAGTATTTTATTGATTATTCTGCGCTAGCAGAAAATCATCATTAACTAGTATCTGGAACCTGAGAATTGGTAACTGCTTTTTTTGAGGGTACTTGTTTACCTGATAACTAACTGGCTCTAAGACAAAAGCAAGAGCCAGTAAGTCCCTAGGTAACAAGTTCTAAGGTTCAGACGAAATGATGTCTTTCTTCGAGAATACCTGTTTACCTGATAACTAACTCGCTCTAATAAAAAGCAAGAGCGAGGTAAGTTCCTAGGTAACAAGTTCTAAGTGTCAGATGGGAATACATCTGGCACTTAGAACTTGTTTATCTTTTGTTTATAATTAGTTTATTAAAAAGCAAGACAGTGGTTTTATAATAAGATTATTGAAGGTATTTAATATTATTATATTGATTATTCTGCGCTAGCAGAAAATCATCATTAACTGGTATCTGGAACCTGGAATCTGACAACTGCCTTTAAAATCTGGCAGCTGGTATTTGATAACTGGAAACTGATTTTAAATGAGGGGGAAGTTAAAATGAAAATGGGGAAAAAAACTGTAATGGGTATAAGTTTTATTATGGGTACAGTATTGTTTGCAACTACAGCATTTGCAGAGGTTTCTTCTAAAAGTGGATATGAACAAGCTAAGGATGCACTAAAATATAGTGCTGATAGTCTAAGTAGCAAGTTACAAAATTATACTGTTAACACTTCTATTATTGTTAAGGATAATGGCGACATTATTTCTCAAAAAGACTATATAAATAAATATGATTTATCAAAGAATGCTATAGAGAATACTTTAACTGACAGTGAGGACAATAAACCCAAAATTACAAGTTATTATTATCATGATAAAAAAACTATTATAAATGAATCAAGTACTGATAATTTTTATAATGTTATAAATTTGTCCAAAGAAGTAAGATTCGAAACTTTTGAAAATCCTTTTAAAGGGAAACAAGTGGACGATGTGGAAAGAATAATAGATGTAGCTGTGGGTAATCTTAAGGATTCAGTGGTAGTAAGCCCAAAAGGCAATGGGACAAAAGAGTTAACAGGAAATATTAGTGAAAGTCAAATTCCTGCAATTGCTAATGCACTAGTGTCATATGAAGTTAAAAACAAGTTCGGAGTTACTACATCTAGTGGCAACGATAATGCCGATGAGAGTGTTTTTCCAAAAGATATGAGTGATGTATATATAAAAAATGCTAGTGGTGATATGATTTTAAACAAAGACGGTTTGATCATAAGTGGCCTAGGAAGTACTGAAATTACCTGTAAAGACAAAGAAGGAAAAGTTCATAATTTAACTTTTGAAATATTAGGTAAACTGCTAAATATAAATACAACTAAAATTGATAAACCAGATCTTACTGGAAAAAAAGTTAAAGAAGGTACTAATCAAATTGATAATAATAAACTGTCCGATCCACAAAGTTATGTTGGTACTTATAAAAATGATATAGTAATTAAAAAGGATGGTAAATTTCAAAAAATTGGTGAAAGAATAGTAGATTTAAAAAGTTTAGATGACAATAAAATATCTGGTATATATAATGCTGAATATATAAAGGGTTATGAATCCTATGCTGCAACAGACTTAAACAATATAAACTTTACTGCTAATACTAAAGATGGGTTTAATGCAAGCTTTGAAACTACAGATACAAGTGGTAAGAAAATAAAAGGAAGTGTGTGGATAGATCCTAATTCAGCTAGAATAAACCTTGAGTTAAATAATATACAAAATCAGAATAATGAATATAATTCTCAGTATAGCAGAGTATTTAATTAATAAGACTTCTTAAAAGTCATAGTAAGAAAGTAAGACTAAAGTTTTTCATCTAGCAAAGAGGTTAGGATGGAAAGCTTTAGTCAGCCTTACTGTTAATATAAACAGAGTTCAGGAGGATTACAAATGGAAAAGGTTATTGAAATCAAAAATCTTAATAAGACATTTAAAAATGGAAGAGGCATAACAGATATAAATTTAGATATAAATAGGGGAGAAATTTTTGGCTTTTTAGGGCCAAACGGGGCAGGTAAAACTACAACTATGAAAATAATGACTGGACTTTCAAGACCAGATAGTGGGGATGTTAAGCTTCTTTCTTATAGTATTTTAGACCAATATGAAAAAGCTATGGAAAAAACTACTTGTATTATAGAAACCGCAGAATCCTATTCATATTTAACTGCCTATGAGAATCTTAAACAATTCGCTAGATTTTATAAAGATATTGATGAAAAGAGAATAGAAGAGGTTTTAGAATTGGTAGGAATGTTAAAATATAAAGATGAAAAAACAAGAAAATTTTCTCTTGGAATGAAACAAAGAGTTGGAATAGCCGCATCTATTTTGTCAAAACCTGAAATTGTTATTTTGGACGAGCCATTAAATGGACTAGATGTTGAGGGTATGATAGCTGTGAGAAATGTTATAAAGGACCTTGCCGAAAAAGAGAAAACCACATTTTTCATATCCAGCCATCTTATACATGATGTAGAACTTACATGTACTCGTATTGGTGTACTATACAATGGAGTTATGATAAATGTTGATACTACTGAAAGCATTTTAAACAATTATGCATCTTTAGAAAATTATTTTGTTAGTGAGGTAGAGAGATATGGAAGGGTTTAAAGCAGCACTTACTAATGAAATTGAAAAACTTTATAAAAAGAAAAAGGTTATAGTAGCTGCAGTACTAGCACTTGCATTTATAGTAATTGGTCAACTTGCGATGATAGGTTTAAGGAGTGGTTTTGGGATACGAGGAGTGGGTAGTATGGAATTCCCTTTGCTGGTGCTTTCTGTTGTAGCCAATTCAATTATTCCATTGTTTGCAGCTCTAATTACAATAGATAGTTTTTCAGGAGAATATTCTCAAAATACAATGAAAATATCGTTGACAAGACCAGTTTCAAGACTTAAGTTTTTTATGGCAAAATTAACTGCATTAAGTTTGTTTATATTCGCAAACCTTATGTTTGTAATGATTTTTTCTATATTAGCAGGTTTAATTTTTAACGCTAATACTTTTAATCTACATGGAATCATAATGATTCTAATTTCATATATTATAACTTTATTCCCAATGATAATTTTTATAATGGTTGTGGCGTTATTTACCAATATTATTAGAAATGGGATTGGGGTATTCTTTTTGACTATTATAGTTTTTCTAGGGTTTAAAGTATTAGGAATCTTATTTTCTGATTATTCGGGTATACTGTTTACTTCGATGCTAGATTGGTATACCCTATGGATTATGAATGTTTTTCCATTTTTTAAAATTTTACGACAGTTTTTGCTACTATGTAGCTATGCTATAATATTATTTACAAGTGGTTTTTATTTATTTGATAAAAAAGAATTTTAGGTGAAAAAAATGAAAATAAAAAAACGTTTGGTTATTTCGAATACGTTAACGGTATTAATCCCTATTATAATTACAATTACAGCAGTATTTATATTTATAATTATTGCCACTAAAATTTTGAATCGAGATGTTAGTTACGAAAATTTCAACAAAATTACATCTATTAAAACAGAAATAGTTAACATGGCAGGTGGAATAGCTAAAACTAATAATGAACCAATAGAAGAAAAGGGAGTTAAAAAATATTTAGAACAAAGGCTTTCTAATATAAAGGGTAAATACATAATAACTGAAAATGATTCTATGGTTTTAGCTTCAAAAGATATAAGTAAATTTGATGGTGAAAGATGCGCCCAGGAGGTTAAAAAAAAATCTGGAGAGAGTATGGTTCAAATCAATGGCGTACAATACATTGTTGGGTTAACCAATATTAAATTTAAAGATGGAATTATGGGGAATGTTTTATTATTGGCTCCTATTGGAGATAAAATTGATGTTTTTAAAATGCTTATTATAGTAATTATATTAGTGTTTATTATTTCATCTATAATAGTAAACATAGTGACCTCTTATTTGTTTTCAAAAAGAATAATCAGACCTGTTCAGCTTCTAGAAAAGGCAACAACAGAGATTAGCAAGGGAAATTTAAATTGCGAGATAACTGAATTTGGTGACGAAGAAATTCTTAAGTTATGTAGTGGTTTTGAAGCTATGAGAGTACAACTTAAGGATTCTATTCGCACTAAGGTTAAATACGACGAAGATAGAAAAATACTTGTTTCTAGTATTTCACATGATTTAAAGACACCAATAACATCCATAAAGGGATATGTGGAAGGTATTTTAGACAACGTGGCAAATACGCCAGAGAAAAGAAATTTTTATTTAAAGACTATTTATTCTAAAGCAGAAAATATAGATTTAATGATAGATGATTTACTTTTATATTCAAAACTCGACCTAAATCAAATTCCATTTAATTTTGAAAAAACAGATATAGTTGAATATTTTAAAGATTGTATTTATGAGGTTCAGCATGAACTTAAAAAAAATAACATTAAAATAAATTTGGAAAATGATTTGAAGGAAATAGCATTTGTTAAAATAGATTTAGAAAGAATGAAGAGAGTTATCATGAATATTATTGATAATTCTCGTAAATACATGGATAAGGAGCAAGGGTATATTACTATAAAACTTAGAGAAACAAACCTAAGCATTATTATCGATATAAGAGATAATGGAGTTGGAATTGATAAAAATAATATAAATAACATATTTGATAGATTCTTTAGGGCGGATGTAGCAAGAAGCGGAACAAAGGGGAGTGGACTCGGACTTGCTATTGCAAAACAAATAGTGGAAGGTCATAAAGGTAAAATATGGGGCATTAGCCATGAAAACCAAGGGACAAGTATATTGATATCACTGGCTAAGATAAAGGGGAGTAGGGTGTTATGAAAAACATTTTAATAGTTGAAGATGATGTAAGCATTGCTAGGCTTCAAAAAGACTATTTGGAAGTAGCAGATTTTCAAGTTGAAATATGTGATGATGGCATGAAAGCGCTAAACAAAATTAAAAAGAATAAATATGATTTACTTATTCTTGACATCATGCTTCCCAGTATAAATGGATTTGATATATTAAGGAGCATTCAAGAAACTAAAGATATACCAGTATTATTGGTGTCAGCAAAAAAAGATGAAATCGACAAAATAAAGGCCTTTAGTCTTGGAGCAGATGATTATATTACCAAACCTTTTAGCCCAGGTGAACTAGTGGCAAGGGTTAAGTCTCATCTAAAAAACTACGAAAAACTTAAAAACAAATTTGGAGAAAAAGTAAAAAAAGATATTCTTATTATAAGAGGACTTGAAATACGCAAAGCCTCAAGACAAGTATTCATAAACGGAAAAGAAGTTAATCTACCACAAAAGGAATTTGAACTACTACTCTATCTAGGGGAAAATCCTAATAAAGTTTTTGGTAGGGAGGAATTATTTGAAAAAATATGGGGAATGGATGCTCTAGGGGACAGTGCTACTGTTACGGTGCATGTTGGAAGAGTACGTGAAAAAATAGAATCCTCTCCATCTAATCCACAATACATTGAAACGGTTTGGGGAGCTGGGTATAGGCTTAGAGTATAGTTCCATTTTCATTAATAGTTTGCTATAAAAAATCAAATATAATATAATTAAACTGAAATTTTTTATTTTAGGAGGTATTTTAATGACTATATTTCAGGCTATTATTTATGGTATTGTTCAAGGTATTGGAGAATTCCTTCCAATATCAAGCTCAGGACATCTTATTGCATTACCAATTATTCTAGGATGGAAAGATCCGGGGTTGGCGTTTGATGTTGCCCTTCATCTTGGAACACTGGTGGCTGTTATAGCTTTCTTTTGGAGAGATTGGATTAATCTAATTACTGCTGGTTTTACAAAAAGAAAAAGTAAAGATGGAAAATTATTTTGGTATATAGTTGTGGCAACAATACCTGGAGCAATTATAGGAAAATTACTTGAGAAAAAAGCCGAAGTTGCTTTTAGAAATCTTGCACTAGTAGGTACAATGCTTATAGTTATGGGTATAATAATGTACATAGCTGATAAAATAGAACAGACTAACGTTGAAGTTGAAAACATTGGATTAAAACGAAGTTTTATAATTGGTTGTTCCCAAGCTTTTGCAATAATACCTGGAGTTTCTCGTGCTGGAGTTACTATGTCTTCTGGATTATTTACAGGATTAACTAAAGAAGGTGCTGCAAGATTTTCCTTTTTACTTTCAACCCCATTAATATTAGGGGCAGGACTCTTGAAGCTAAAGAATATAATAAATACACCTGCTGACCAAGTTCCAGCTGTAATTGTAGCTATAGTTACATCAGCAGTTGTAGGTTTCTTGAGCATTAAATTTTTACTTAGCTACTTAAAAAAGAATGGATTTGGCATATTTGTACTATATAGACTTGTGGCAGGAATTGCTTTTATATCAATTTTCTTTTTAAGAAAATAAATTATAAGAAATTAAGAATAAATTCAGATATAGGGAGACGATATAAGATGAAAACTATACGTTGGGGAATTATTGGATGTGGAAACGTTACCGAAGTTAAAAGTGGACCTGGATTTCAAAATGCAAATAATTCACAATTAGTAGCGGTAATGCGTCGTGATGGTGAAAAAGCAAAGGATTATGCGATTCGGCATAATGTCCCTAAATGGTATGATAACGCCGAAAAACTCATCAATGACCCTGATGTAGATGCGGTTTATATAGCAACACCACCTGCATTTCACAAAGAATATACAATAAAATGTGCCGAAGCAGGGAAAACAGTATATGTTGAAAAACCAATGGCTAGGAATTTTGAGGAATGTACAGCTATGGTAGAGGCTTGCAAAAGTGCAAACGTTCCATTATTTGTTGCATATTACAGAAGGGCTTTGGAACGCTTCAACAAGATAAAGGAAATCATTGATTCTGGGAAAATAGGAGAAGTACGTTTCGTTTCAATTACTTTATATAAGAAGGCACTAAAAATTGAATCAAATTCAGGTAAGCTTCCATGGAGATTTATACCTGAAATTTCAGGTGGAGGAGAATTTCTTGATCTGGCTTCTCATACTTTGGATATTTTGGATTATATTCTAGGACCAATCAAGGAAGCACGTGGTTATGCTGACAATCAAGCCAAATTATATGAGGCTGAAGATATTGTTACTGCTTCACTGTCATTCGCTTCTGGGGTTAAGGGAACAGGGGTATGGTGTTTTTCAAGCTTTTGTGACTATGATATGAATGAGATAGTTGGAAGCGAAGGTAAGATATCCTTTGCAACTTTTGGATCAACTCCAATAGTATTGACAACTTTGGAAGGTACAACTTCAATATCTATAATAAATCCTGTGCATATTCAAGAACAATTGATTCAAAGTATTGTGAATGAACTTAATGGACAGGGAATATGCCCTAGTAAAGGAATTAGTGGTTCACGTACTAATAGGGTAATGGATGAAATTTTAAAAGACTACTACAATAAAACTAAGTGGGAGAATTTTAATGATAAAAGAATTTAAAGAGTTTGCAGTAAAAGGTAATGTATTAGATTTAGCAGTTGGTGTAGTAGTGGGTAGTGCTTTCGGGAAAATTGTTACTTCGTTGGTTAAGGATATTATTATGCCTCTCATTGGAGCAATAACGGGAGGCGTTAATTTCACGTATTTAAATTTCGTAATTAAACCAGCGCATGGTGACGTACCAGCAGTTACTCTTAATTACGGAAGTTTTATTCAAAATATAGTAGACTTCTTAATTATTTCTTTCTCTATTTTTTTGTTTATTCAATTAATCAGCAAACTTAAAGTTCAAAAGAAAGTGGAAGATGCAGAAATAGAAATTTCAGAGGAAGTATTGTTACTTAAAGAAATTAGAGATTTGTTAAAAAACAATAAAATAGAATAGCTCAGCAAGTGACAGAGAAGCAGTTGTCAGATTACAGAGGCCAGGTTCCAGTTAAGGAGATTTTACCTTAGGACAAAATATTCATAGCTTTAAAAATTTTTAGGGATGTAAGCAGATTTGTATAAATAAATCTGTTCACATCCCTATTTTATTCATTTATAGGCATTAGCCTAAATAGTGCCAATAACTCTTGACTGTATTTTCCTTTTGTTAAATATGTGGTTTTATTGTAAATATTCAGTATATCTTATTTACATAAAATATGGGATAATATAGAGTTATAATATCAAAGAAAATTATTGTTAAACGGAAATCCTGTATTTCAATATGAACTAAATAAGAAATTTGGACACTTAAGAGATGTTATAAAACAACCGAGCCTTGATAATTTTACTCATCAATCGTTATTGCATACTATAAAAAATAAAAATCTAGATTTAACATTAGTTCATTATACAGACTTAGATAGCATAAGGCATGAATTTGGTGCAGATCCAAACTGTAATCTTATGCTTGAAGCTGCAAATTCATACTATTTCCAGGATGATATAGAGGGAGAACTTATAAAAGAAATAACCATTGAAGTTGCAAAGAAATCATCTCATTATACATTGTCAACTCATGGATATAATCCTTATAAAAAGGATTACACTACTGTGTTCATGGCATCAGGAAAGGGAATAAAAAAAGGTTTAATAATAAAAGAAATGAGTCTCATAGATGAGGGACCTACTTTAGCAAAGTTATTAGGGGTGGAACTTAAGGATGCAGATGGCAAAATTTTAGAAGATTTATTAGAGGAGTGAATTTTGTGTAATATTATCAAGGCACCCGATAAAAATAGCCCATGTGATCTTTATTAATAAAGATCACATGGGCTATTTTATTGTTTTAAATTAAGCTTTGTTTACTGATCCGAAAAGATCCATTTTTTCTTTAACTGTAGCTTTGATTGCTTCAAAACCAGGAGCTAATAGTTTACGTGGGTCATATCCTTTGCCCTTTAAATCTTTTCCGTCTTCGATATATTTACGAGTAGCAGCTGCGAAAGATAATTGACATTCAGTATTAACATTAATTTTAGCAACACCTAAAGTAATTGCTTTTTTAATCATATCATCAGGAATTCCAGTACCACCATGTAAAACTAATGGCATACTTCCTACTGTTTTTTCTATTTTAGCTAAAACATCAAATTTTAAGCCAGTCCAGTTTGAAGGGTAAACACCATGAATATTACCAATACCAGCAGCTAGCATTGTAACTCCAAGATCTGCTATTCTTTTACAATCAGCTGGGTCAGCAACTTCACCGCCACCGATAACGCCATCTTCTTCGCCGCCAATTGCTCCAACTTCTGCTTCAACAGAAATTCCTTTTGCAAAAGCAACTTTTATAACTTCTTTTGTTTTTTCAATGTTTTCATTTATTTCATATTTAGAACCATCAAACATAATTGAAGAAAATCCAGCTTCAATTGCTTCAAAAGAACCTTCATAACCACCGTGATCTAAATGCAAAGCAACTGGAACAGTGATTTTTAATCCTTTTAATAATCCGTTAACCATTCCTACAACAGCAACGTAACTACCCATATATTTTCCAGCGCCTTCAGAAACACCTAAAATTACTGGGGAATTATTTTCTTGTGCAGTTAATAATACAGCCTTTGCCCATTCTAAATTGTTGATGTTAAATTGACCAACAGCATATTTACCTTCTTTTGCTTTTTTTATCATCTCGTTTGTTGAAACTAACATAATAAGCCTCCATAAGTATATATTTATATATTTCCTTTTGGAAATATATATCATTAACATTTTTATTTCTAGTTTAATTATAATCTAAGATTGTGAGAAAAGAAACAATAATTTTTTTAGGAGCATTTAGTTTCCGGTTGACACATTGTTTCTTCCATTATTTTTAGAAAAATAAAGGGAAGCATCTGTTTTTTTTATAAATTCGTTTATTGTAATTTCATCATTTGGTATAGTTGAGAATACACCAAGTGACAATGTAAGTATATTTGAAATACTTGAAAACTCGTGTTTAATACCTAACGCATTCATTTCCCTCTTTATAATTTTTCCAAAAGAAACAGCGTGGTCAATGGGACAATTTGGCATCACAATTACAAATTCATCGCCACCATATCTTGCTATAAAATATTTACCCTTGGTAAGGCGATTAAGAAGGGTAGCTACTTTCAATATGCAACTATCTCCAGCAACATGGCCATAATTATCGTTATATTCTTTAAAATAGTCTATATCCAATAAAATTAATGATATATTAGTTTTTTGAGACAGGCCTTTGTTCCAAATATTATTTAAGTATGTATCAAATTTACCTCTATTATTAATTTTAGTCATACTATCATGTTCTGATAAAAACAAAAGTTTTTTGTTTGAATTCTCCAGTTCCATAGATTTTAATGCATTGTTTATAGCAATAGCTGCATATGAAGAAAGTGATTTAACCATCTCTATTTGATAGGAGCTAAAAATATTTTTCTCTGTGCTTTGTATTGTAAGTATTCCAATAACTTTATCTTTTATGATAAGAGGCCAGAAAACAAGAGAATTTAATTTACAGTTATGTTCATTTAATATTTCGGCATAGTTATCACTATCTAGATATTTTGAATATTCTTTATGCAAATCATTAATAATAATAGTTTGGGATGATTTAATGCATTTAACAACCAAACTATGCTTATTATTCATTAATATGCTTGATTCTTTTACTCTTTTGTTGTTCTCAATAGCATCAAGATAATTTATAACTCCATTTTTTTCATCATAAAGACCTATAGCAAAATAAGTAGAATCCATAAAATCTTTAATACTTGAGTCAAGTATATCTATTATAGAATTAAGATTGGTAGTTGCAGTTATTTTCTGACCAAGTTCACTTATAATCGATATTTTTTCTACTGCTGTTTGTAGACCTTCAGATTGTCTCCTTAAATTTTCATTTTTTGTAGTCATATCTTTTTCTATTTGCAACATTTTAGTTCTAACATTCAAATTTTTAACCATTTGATTATTAAAGGACTCAAGAAGTTTATTGTTATAATTATAATGGATTTTGTAATACTTGAGTGCTTCTTTATCATTATTTAGTTTCTCATAAAAAACACCTAAAAGGCCAGATATTTCTGATATTCTATTATGTTCATTGTTCTTTATTGATAAATCATAGGCACGTTTTAATGATGTTAGAGCTTTGCTAAGTTTATTGGTTGATTCTAGAAATTCATAATAATTTACAAATGCATCAATTTCGTAAAAAGATGTAGCCTGTTTTTTATTCATATTTATAGTTATTTCAAAATATTTTTCAGCATTAGTAAAATCTTTTTTCTTCCAATAGGCTAGGGCTAGAACTTTATAAGCATCAGGTTCTGCCAATGTATAGTTATAATAACTTAGATATTTTAATGCATTATATGAAAGACTAGTAGCCTTTTCGTATTCATTTAATAGATAATATATTTCACCTAGGCTAAGGATGGTTATTCCTTTTGATAGCTTGAAATTCTGATCTTTATCAATATTGTAAGCTGAAGTACAATATTTTAAAGCCTCTTTATAGTCTTTTAAAAGTTTATAATTTTCTGCAATATTGTTCAAAGTAAGAACCCGGGCTTCTTTTGAAGAAAATTCAGCATTATATTTTTTTCCTTCATCTATTTTATTAGCCACGGTTTCTGCATTGTTATAAAAATGCATACTTCTTTCGTAATCACCTAAATCACTGAAAATAATCCCAAGACAGTTATATCCACACCATTGAAGGTCGTATAAACCTTCTTTAATAAATAAGTTAAGAGAATTGAAAACCATAACCAGAGCATCTTCATATTTTCCTAAGTTTATATAGCCATCTGCTATTCTATAGTTAGCAATAGCAATTCCTAAATCATAACCAATTTCTTTGCATAAATCTATTGCTTTTCTAGCAAGAATTATGTTTTTTTCCGGATCACTGAGTCTAATCTTATCTGTCTTTTTTAGAATTTCATCAATTATGCTTTTTTTACTATTGTATTTCATAAAATAATCACCCTATTTATTAGTAAACTTGTGGAAAAAAGTATCAATAATTTACTATAACATAAATTCACTTAAGGAGCCATGTTTTTAATTATAAAAAGAAAAAAATTGGAAATACTTTCAAAACAAGCAAACATGTTACAAGCTACAGGACGTATTAATGTTTCACATTTTTCGTTATTGATTCCATAAATACATTAGGAGTCACTATTCTAACTTTTGGATTTTTTTTCAATGCGCTTACAACTACGTTTATATTACTCATGTTTTTACTCCAAGCATGAACGTAAACAAGGGTATAACTATTTGAATTGTGGATATCAATGTAGCCATTGCTTACGCGCTGATTTATTTTTTTTATTAAATCAGTTTCGTTTTCAAGTCCTGACCACAACAAATCTTTGCAGGAAACAATTGGTTTATTATTAGACCATTTAATTTCACCGTGATAGTTATCTTGCCTATGATAGTCTAGATAAAACAGTCCTTTTATATTGGGTCTCAAAGTGTAATTATCCCACAGCTTAGTATTATTTAGTGAATTATCATCAATAATTGCAACATAATCCTCATTAACATCTTTCATATAAGTATTAAGACATTGGGTAAATCCAGCTAATTTATTACTACTAAATTTACTGGGATATATGTAACCATTTCCTGAAGGGGCAACTACAAAACAATCTTGTTTTGCATTTTTATAATATAGATTAAATACAGTAGGAGCTAGATAATATAGTGATGGGCTTATTGACCAACCCATTTTAAAATCTCCTCTAAGCTTTGAACCATACCAATTAGAAGAGCCATAATTAGAACCAAGATTCCATTGTTGATTATCTCCATCAGACATTAAAAAAGTCACATAATGTTTGTCTTTTTCTAAGGGAACATCTATGTGCGTTTTTTGATTAATTGAAGAACACGGAAAGGCACTTAAAACAGATAAGTTATAGGAAAAGTCAGCTGGAACTAAACTTATGCCATGTTTTGATGCGCAACTTACATTAATGAATTCATCAGGTCCCCAGCCAAAGACTAAACCACCATCTTTCATTGAAGAATATATTTTATCTCTAAGATCCGTTTTAACTGCACTGTCTTCATAGAATACAAGAGATTTTGTCATTATAGCATAATCACGCAGGGGAGAATCTTTATCTGGAGAGAGTTCTATCACATCTAAGTGATTTAATCCATGATTCCACAAATTATCGTATGCCCAGTATTCATCTGTATTTCTACAATCACCTTTAAGGGGTATACCCATGGATTTTATCTTGTTCTCCAGGGTTTCATTTATTGCGATGCAGTTATTTAAAGAAGCTAGGCAGCAGGCATTGTTTATTGAGGGATCCGTAGGACTTTTATTATTATAAAGTACATAACCATTTACATTGTTTTTGAATATACTAAGTAGCTCCCAAGGGTTAGATATAAACTTACATGTAACACCATAATTATCTTTTAAATCTTGAAGCCATATCTTATAATCAGGTTCAGAAGAAGTTAATGTATAAATTTGAGAAGAACAAGAACTGCTAACTAAACCTTGAAGGGTAGCAATCATTGTCCTTTCATTGGATGCGATTTTATCCAATGAAAGGACATATAAAACTTTTGGTTTAATTGCCCCTTTTATATATTTATAGTTTGTATTAAGTGTAGTAACGGAAGATTTTAATGCTTTATCCCAATCAGACCAGCTTGAGTTATAAGAATCATTATTTGATTTACAGTATAGGTAGAATTTATTTAAAAAAGCTTTTCTTTCGTTATTATTAAAAGAAGTTATTTCTTTAGAATCAAAATTTGCTAAAAAAAGTTGCCTTTTTATAATATCATCCTGAGAAACGACTTTGGAGTTTTTCATCATATCGTACATTATCATAAAGGTAGTTGTTCTTCCAATTCCTTGTTTGCAGTGAAAATGCAACCAATTATTATTAGTTCGTGCAAAGTTAACAAAATAGTCAACCATATCATTGGTGGGAATTTTACCGTCTGTAACTGGAATTCTAACATAATCTACAGATTTTGTTTTAACAAGGCTAGCTTCATCTTGAACACTAGTTGGAATAATTGTTATCTGGGGATGATTATAAAATGATATGGATTTATTTAGTTTAATACTATTTAATTGTTTTGCTTCTGTTTGTATTACTTGGTTTCTAGTTAAGCCAAGATTAGCATTATTTTTAGCATTAGCCCAGCTTACTGGCGAATCGTTAATAAACCCATGTGACTCTTGTCTTAGGTCAATTATAGTTATTGACCTTGGAAAATCTATAGCACTAATTATTTCTGATAGATTTTTAGGAGTAAATTGCTTACTACCAGAAATGTTTAACTCCTTTAATCCAGTTAGGTTTAATGAATCACCACCATCTAAATTTAAGGTTGATGAGGTTTTACGAAAACGTGTTGAAGAAAATTCTGCGTTTCTGGAATCAATAATAAGATTTATATTATTGTTATTAGGTACAGCGGTTATATTTATAGCAGATGCTTTAACATATGGGAATAAAAAAGAAAAAATCATGAGCAAAACAAGTAATTTTAATTTGAAACTCTTGAACAATTCAATCACCTCATCTCAATTATTAATAAATATAATATGAGGTTATGAATGAAATTTTATGCAATGTTTTTACGAATATTTATTGGAAATTTTAAATATTAATATTAATATGAATTTGTTTATAAGGGATGATATTTATGGAAGCTAATATAGTGCTTATTATACTATTAGCTATTTCAGTGATAGGAAAAGCAGACTCGGTGTCGATTGCTGTAGCAGTGTTACTTATTATAAAACTTTTACATGTTGATAATTATATATTCCCTGTTTTAAGTAGTAGTGGTACGTTTTGGGCGCTTGTACTTCTTATAGCTGCAATACTAATACCAATTGCCAGTGGGAGCATAAATTCAATTAAAATAAAAAGTAATTTAACTTCTTGGATTGGTATAATTGCCCTGGTACTTTCATTTTTAACAACTTATTTAAGTGGTGTGGGGCTACGGTATTTGACTGTAGATGGGCATGGTGATGTAATGCCTGCTCTTATTTTAGGCTCAGTAATAGCAGCAGCGTTTTTAAAAGGAGTCCCTGTTGGACCATTTATTACATCTGGGATATTAGCAGTGGTAGTTAAAGCATTTCATAAGTCATAAAAATAACATGGCAAATAGTCAAACGATTATGTAGAAGTTATATTGACAGAATAGTATTACTGTGATAACATGGTAGTTTATGAATATAACTATATGTTTAACGAAATATTATGTTATAATTGCAATAATGTTATAAATAATATGCATTTTGTCAATATTAACTAATAATAGATGATAAATATTTGTTACTATAAAGGTACATTAATTCTTATATTTGTGTTATACTAATATGTGGATAGGTAAAATGTGCTTTATAATTAAATTCATTTGTGAAACTAATTCATTCCACCTATGGAAGGTGGACTTTTAAAATATGTATGAAAAATAAGCCCGCAAGCCGGAAAGAAAAGAGTGATTATATTGGTAATGAAAAACAGAAGGAAAAGTTCCATATCAATAAAAATGTTTATATCAGAATTAGGAGAAGATTTCTCAGATCATATTAAGGAAAGTTTAATGCATTTGGATGCTAGAACTTTTTTGACAAGAAAAGAGTTTGAGAATAGGCTTGATATTAAGCATGTTGAACATCTTAAATATGATTGCAAAGCTAATAAAAATGTTAATGATGCTACAAGAACAAAAAAAGAATATGCATTTGGTGAATTTGAAGTTGTAGAAGGAACTCTATATCTATCAGAAAAATGCTTGGAGAATAAAGATTTTATTCAGGCTCCTGGCATTAGTAAAATATATGAATCTTTAGGAAATGAGAATATGATTGTTGATAATGGCAAAAACTTAAAAAAATTGGATGATTCTAATATAGACTTTGTAGTAGACAGCATATTAGATGTATGTCCAGAAGTTTCACAAAAATATATTGATATTGTTAAAGGAATGGTTGACCGTTCCAATAACAGATAATATAATTATATTGAAAAATTAAATTCGGAGGTGTGGAATATTAAAAAAAATGTAAATATTAACGAAGGAATAAGAGAGAGGGAAATTAGACTTCTTGATGGAAAGGAAAGTACAATAATTAATACAAAGGAAGCTTTGATATTAGCAGATGAGAAGAATATGGATTTGGTGATGGTTTCACCCACTGCTAAACCACCTGTATGCAGAATAATGGACTATAACAAGTTTTTATATGAACAATCTAAAAAACAAAAAGAAGCTAAGAAAAATCAAAAAACCCTTGAAATAAAAGAAGTTCGCCTTAGTGCTACGATTGAAGACCATGATATAGAAATCAAAGCTAAAAATGCCAAGAAATTTATTGCAAATGGGGATAAAGTTAAAGTTGCTATTAGGTTTAGAGGAAGACAAAATGGGTATAGAAATTTAGGAAATAAAGTATTTGAACGATTTTTAAATATGATGGAGGATTTAGCAGTTGTTGAAAAATCCGCCCAATTAGAAGGTAGAAATATGTTCATGGTTTTAGGACCTAAGAAATAATTGTAATTTGCTATAATTTAATAGGGGTCTAAACGTAAAAAACATCAAATCTATATAATTTGATGTTTTTTATGTTTAGGCCCCTATTTGTAAGTATATCCTTTGCAACTCATATGGTATAATATTATACATAATGGTATTAGAGAATATGAAAATCTTTATATATTTTAGGGAGGTGTTGCTCTGTGGAAGCAGAAGAACACTATAAAGAAGCCAGCAAAATAGGGAAGAGAGAATATGTAGCCAAGGGACCATTACTATGTCTTGATGAAATATTAAAAGATGAAGAGATAGTTGCAAATGTTGAGCTAGGTATTCTAGAAATACCTTTAAAAAAAATAATTGGGACTTATTCTCGCTTAAGAAGCATTTGTTTTTCTAGAAATTTCATGCCTATACTGGAAGAAAAATCAGAATTCAGGGCAAAATGGGTTGCTTTATGCAATCATCATCTCGAGGAGGGAATAAATCAACCAATTAAAGTGTACGAATATTTAAATTATTTTTATGTAATTGAAGGCAATAAAAGAGTAAGTGTACTGGAGTACTTTGGAGCTTTTTCTATTACTGCACAAGTGATTAGAATGGTACCAAAGAAAAAAGAAAATGACTTAATAAACAATATATATTATGAATTTTTGGAATTTTATCATAAAACAAAAATCAATTCAATATGGTTTTCAAAAAGGAACAGCTTTCATAAACTAATGAGTTTAATTGAAAAATATGATGCTGAACTTCAAATAGGAGATAACAAGTATAAGCATTTTAAAAATTATTCCTATGATACATTTAGAGAAATATACCTTAAAATGGGTGGGCAGAAGCTGAAAGTAACAACAGGAGATGCATTCCTTGAATATGTTTCGCTATATGGCATAAATGAGGAAATGAATGCAGATGACCTTGAAAATAGATTAAAACAGCTAATGAAAGAGTTAGTTCATTTTAAGGAAAAGAATATAGAACTTCAAACTGATCATGAAAAACAGTCAGCTGGAGTGCTTACAACTATATCAAATTTAATAACAATACCTAAAAAATTAAAGGTAGCGTTTGTTTATGCAAGAAGTATTGAAACTTCAGGTTGGACTTATGGACATGAGCTAGGTAGAAAATATGTTTCTGAAAAGCTAAATGGTCAGATTACAACAAAATATATTCAGCATGTACCTGAAAATGGCTCTGATTATGAATATATAAAATCACTGGCAGAAGAAGGAAATAATGTTATTTTCACTACTAGTCCTATATTTAGAAATGCTACATTAAAATGTGCATTGGAATATCCAGAAATTAAGTTCTTTAATTGTTCTGATGACAGACCATATGAACATATGAGTTGTTATTTTGGAAGAGTTTACGAACCAAGATTTTTAACTGGCATTATTGCAGGCTCCATGACAAAAACAAATATAATAGGATATTCAGCAACAAGTCCTACTTCAGAAGTGATTTCAGCTATTAATTCATTTGCGCTAGGTGCTAAGATTGTAAATCCATATTCAGAGGTAAAGGTAGCTTGGACTAATGAATGGAACAGTCATGAAAAATTTACAAACGCAGAGAATGTGCTTCGCACTAAAGGTTGTGATATTATATCAAACCGAAACCTTAAAGTACCAAGAAATGAAACTGAAAAGTATGGAGTTTATTCAATGCTTTGCAGTTTTGAAGATGGGAACACGGAACCTAACAAATTTCTAGCAGCTCCAATTTGGAACTGGGGCACATATTATGAAAAAATATTAAGTAATATTATAAATGATACATTTAAAACAATTATAGATATGTTTAATTCTAACACAAAACTTATAAACTTCTGGTATGGTATGTCAGAAGGGGTAACGGACATATACTATTCTAAAAAGTATGTACCAATTCCTGTACAAAAACTTGTTGAGGCTATGAAAAAAATGATTTTATTGAAAGAGTTTAGTCCATTCACTGGTCCCATTTATGATAATAAAGGTAATTTGATGCTCTCCGAAGATGAAGAGGCAACGCCAGAACAAATATTTAATATGGATTGGTTTGTGGACAACGTAGAAGCAGTTGCCAAGTACCAAGTACCAAGTACCAAGTAAGGAAGATTTTTCTGCGCTAGCGCAGAAAAATCAATTTAATTATTTTGCCATAAGGCAAAATTTCCTTAACTGGTGTTTGGCACCTGGAATCTGGAAACTGCTTCTTTTGTCACTGTTTTTCAGTACTCTATAATATAGTGATCATAAGCATTAACAATTGTGGTTTTCTTATAGGTGGTAAGTCTTGGCTTTCTACCGTAGGTCATATGTACGTGTCCATGAAAAAAATATTTTGGAGAGTATTTATCCATAAGGTTGTTAAAGCATATAAAACCCTCATGACATAAATCATTGTCATCGTTAATTCCGTTTGCAGGAGCATGTGTTACCAATATATCAAATCCCTTATTATAAAAAAGTTTTAATTTAAGTTTAGAAATTCTTTTTTCCATTTGATTTTCTGTGTATAAAAATGGACTATCTTTGTATTTTCTACCGCCACCAAGGCCTAAAATCCTTATTCCTTTATATTTAATGAGCTTATCTTCAATGCACTCGCAACCTTCAGGAGGATTTTTTATATAGCTATTATCATGATTTCCATGAATGTAAAACACAGGAGCATGTATCATAGTTGCTAAATAACTTAGATAGTCCGATTTTAAATCTCCGCAAGAAATAATAAGGTCAATATCATCAAATTTCTCTTTTTGAAAAAAATCCCATATATACTTTGATTCATCATCAGAAACTAATAGTATCTTCATTGAAAAACCCACTTTCTAGACTTATAGAACTAACACTCAGGGGTGAATATAAATATTCGTTCATCTGGTTTCAACATTTTAGCTTTATTGACAAAAAACGTTTACCTAGGGTTATTATATCATAATTATACATATTAGAATAGAAAAGGCATGTGAAATTTTAGGAAACTTAATAAAAAGGGGTGCAAGTAAATTTGTTTACACAAATCTACTTGCACCCCTTTCGGTTGTTAAAATATTTTAATAAAATAATTAACCTACTCTGGTACTACCAACTGCTAGTGCAGCAATTTGTGCATTTGTGAATTGAATAGTACCGGTACCAGCAACCGTTGCAGCTATTACTTCGACTACATAGGTTGTTTCTCTTAATCTAGTGTTTTCTTCTGTATAGATAAAGCCAAATGGGATAGAAAAACTATTTCCTGCACCTAATACTAAAAGAGTTGTTGAAAAAGTCTCTAGAGGTTCTTTTACAACTGTACCTGGGAAACCAAAACGTACTCTGCTTAATCTTACTGTTATTGAATCTGTAGCTGCAAGTATACCTGTGAGAGTTATAAAACTTGAAAATTCAATTTTAATATTCGCAAAGCAAAAACAAGTTGGATCTAAGGTAACTTCAGCTATTAAAAGTGGATTGGCAGCAGTTATAGTAGCGTCGTTAGCAGCATTAACTAGTACAGAATTACCCCTTCCAATTTCTAAAAGTGATGAACCTGGAACTGGATGTAGATCATCGTGTTCCTTACATTCACAAAATCTTGGTGGGCAAGGATCAACGCATTTTCTGCGGTGTTCATAGAAGTCTTCATTATTTTTATGGTGATCATAGCAATCTTCGTTATTTTTATTTGTAAGCGAATTCATAAATATAATCCTCCTTAATTTTTAAATTGAAGTAATAATTATTCAAGCAAATTGTATTTATTGCTAATATAGTATATGAAAATATACTATGTTTGTGAAAAACTTTAGTATAAAACAATTACAATTTATTGTTCATATTCAGTTTCATCATCGTATTCACAAAATAATGGTGTTAAATTTTGATCTGGATAAAATTTAGGTATAGGTGCTTTATCAAATTTTTCACATATATTTTCTTCTGGAGTAGGTTCACAGGGTTCTTTTGGTATTGGGCAGTAATCGTATGCTGGGATAAGAAGCTGCACTATAAGTTCACATTTTACTACGATGTAATAACCTAATGTAATATCTAAAACGTCGCAACCATGTTTATCCTTTGTAAGTAAGCCCTGTAATGCACTGGCAACCATTTCTAATTTAATAATATTGTTATCGCATTTTTTCTCGTCACCCTTTACAAAATGGTTAGAACCTTGTGAGAGTGAGTCAGGACAGTAGAATTTTCCAATTACATCTGTTCTATTGATTTCAAAAAATTCTGTTTTATTTACAGCTTTATTATCAATATAATCAGAGTAGAAAGAAATAGTGTAAGAGATAGTTACTTTCTTGAAATCTGGATCCTCTTTAAGTGGTATTTTTTCAACGGACACAAGTGTTACATTAAAATCTCTACTATCAATATACATTTTAGGATCATCTAGTGGGTTACTTCTAAGCTCGTTATCTGTTGAGTTTGTATCTGGACATTCGTCATATACTAAGCATCTTTTTATAAGACATTGATCAAATACTTTAGGCACTTCGATACAAACTAATTCTGAAGGATCAGGCAAACGTCCCTGTTTGTTTACAATACCTGGTCGTGGAACAAATTTATCAAAATTGATAGACATATACTTTCCTCCTTTTTAGAGAATATGAATTAGGTGAAAATCTATATAATGCTTACAGTACATCATATGCATTAAGTCAAAAATGGTGATGTAATATAAAATATATAACTTGCTATTTATTTTGAATATGAATAAAAATGTTACGATATAAAGTTATAAAAACCAGCCTTATAAAATATAATTTTATAGGGGGTGGATGATTATGAGTGTTACATTTCCTTGGGTGTATATTGATTTAATAAATAATATATGGGTTTTTAATTTAGCTGAAAATGGTAATTTAGAGTATAAAATAATGTATGAAGAAGAAAAGTGGACTAAAGAAAAGCTGATTGATAGTGGAGTAGTGGCATATTGTACGTATGTAGAAGATGAAACAATACACATTGTATACAGTAATATAAAAAATGAATTACGATATTGCACTATGAAGAACAAACAATGGTTGGGTAAACTACTTTACAGTATTGATGATAAGTTTATAGTTCAAGATGTAAAAATAAAAATTGTTATGAATAAGATGCATATTTTTTATTTAGTTAAGGTGAGTGGAGGTAGTGACCATGGAATCTTAATGCATTGTATTTGGAATGGTGAAAAAACATCATTAAACACCATAGCAGATATAATATTACCATTGGATTCAAGTCCATATTTTGAAATCGAATTTGGAAAGACAAAAAAAATGAGTATATTTTTCAGTACGGATGAAGGTGGTGGAGTAGCCCTAAAAAGCTGCAATTATGTAAATGAAAATTGGACAGCAGCAAAATGGCTTTATTCTGTTAAAGGAGAGGCTATAGAGTTTGATGTTATGGGAGATTATACGAAAAATCATATATTAAATAGATGGAGAGAAGAAAATATGTACTTTCTTGAATACGTAGCTATAGATGAAAAAGGAAATAAGAGTAGTTTCAGAATACATGAAAGTGAAAATGAAATTATTGAACCAATGTTAGTCGTAAAAGACAATAGGTTATATTCTAGTTGGATAGAAGGTAAGAAAATCTTTTATTCTGGCTTTGATGGG
>LIDZ01012658.1_pt1 | contig 73525 bp, 72 predicted proteins | sample 644651 | NCBI WGS metagenome assembly LIDZ01 (sample SAMN03856242, study PRJNA289617) | food metagenome | isolation source: wine grapes on drying loft during traditional withering process | host: Vitis vinifera cv. Corvina | place: Italy: Gargagnago di S. Ambrogio di Valpolicella | collected 2014-01 | reverse complement strand
TGGAAGACTGCTCACGAATCATTCATGGAAGCCCTGTCGCACTTGGCTTGACAATCTGTCATGAGAAAAAAAAGTAAGTCAATAATTTTATTGATGCTCTGGGATATAGTAGGTTTAGAATTGGGGGAAAACGTCAACTATGTAATCAAATGATTTATCTTGAGATCCTGTGAAAGTGTTAAAACAATATTGGAATGGTTTCCCAATATAGATTGAACTAAAGACGAGCCCTATATTCATGATCTTCTTTAGAAATGATTGAATTTGTGAGCGCAAACTTTACTTCAATCTATATAGTATCAAATGTTGAAAACATACCAATAATGGAACTAAAACGGCGAGGCGATCAACGATGAATCTAGCGGATATGCTCACGTTTGCTGACATTGGTCAGTTAACTACTATTGCAAGTCACTATCAATGCGAGTGCAAGCGCAATTCAAAACAAGAGTTAATTCAGAGCATCTTAGTTACTTTGAATCGTAGGGAATTTATAGGACAACAAATTCGTTGTCTCTCCGTGGATGATTTGCGGTTTCTTAACGCTATCTTGTTTGACAGTCGAAGTTACTTTAACGTCGAAGAGTTGATTGCCATTATTAGGCAAACCTCATTTCAAATTGCTGAAGGCGAACGAGCAAAGGACCAACCCAAGATTCCGAGCCCCCGTGAGGTCATTGCACGCTTCAAAAGTAGTGGTTGGTTATTTAATGGTATGACACAGCACACAAGGTACTTGTTTCAGGTTCCTGAAGACCTTAAAGAAAGGTTTCAAAAGGAGCTAGGTTCATATGTGAAAAGTACGATGAATTTCACGGAAGAACCAGCTGTCTACCGGGAAGAGCAAGGTCTAGTGGCAGAAGATTTATTTATCTTTCTCCGTTATGTTCATCAACAAGAGATTGAAATGAATCAGGAAGGCACCATGTATCGAAGAACGCAACAACAGATCATGGAAAGTTTCCATATTACAGAAGCTCTTCTTTCAAAAGGGGGATGGCGCTTCGGGTATGGCAGAACCTTCACTGCTTATCCTAGCAGGTTAGCTTTGATTTATGATTATGCATTTCATATGAATTATATTGAAGAGATGGGTCATAGACTAAAGATAACCAACATGGGAATGGAAAGGTTGGAGCAAGGGAAAAGCGAAGGCATGGTACAAATATTTCGCTATTGGTTAAGAATGTATAAACAACCTATTCCGAATTTGTCGTCTCTCGTTTATTGGATAGGACATTGTGCACGTGAATGGATAACACTCTCTTCGTTACATGAGGCTTTAGGGTGGCTGATTAAACCATATTATTATGACACGTCGCAATCGATTATGGAACAGCGTGTACTACAAATGATGATGCATCTTGGACTTGTTCGCATAGGAGGTACCGAAGCAGAAGGTACTGTTGTGAAGATGACTGTGTGGGGTAACAAAATGGTTGAAAAGTGTACTCTTCATGCGAAAGATGACGAATTGGATTTGAGGATTGACAAGGTGTAATTCAATTGATACAATCACTCCCAAGTTAAGGAGTGATGAGAGATGTTGATCGCATATGGTAGTAAGCTACCTAAGTTACATAGGTCCGTCTTTGTCGGTGAAGGTGCTAAAATTATAGGTGAAGTAGAAGTTGGTGAAGATTCGAGTATATGGTTCAATGCCGTTCTCCGAGGTGACATGGCTCCCATTATAATTGGAAGTCGCTGTAATATTCAAGATGGTACTGTAGGCCATGTGAATACATCACAACCCCTCATTTTGGCTAATGACGTTTCTGTAGGACATGCCGCTATTATCCATGGGTGCAATATAGGTGAAGGCACATTAATTGGAATGGGGGCCATAGTTCTGAACGGAGCAGATATTGGTGAATATGCTTTAATAGGGGCGGGTTCTGTTGTTACTGAGAACGCTGTCATTCCACCCTATACCCTTTCCTTGGGAACACCTGCCAAAGTGGTACGCGAGCTAACCGAGAGTGATTTGCAACGTATGGCGAAGACCATGACTAATTATGTAACCAAAGGAAGGGAATATAGGTTCTCTTAACCATTCGTTTGGAGGTGCATCCAATTGGATAAGTTGAAAGTTACTTACGAAGTCATGTTGGGATTAGCTGCTGAAATGGTCTGGGACGAATGCATACGTAAACATCGCAGCGAAGAGTTATATAAGGAGATTGACAAAGCATTAACTGTTGGAGATAAGATGGCATTTACTGAACTTACGGATGAACTGAAATCTTTGGAATGAAGAAATGCATCTATGCATTTCTTCTTTTTTAGTTTAAATTGAATGTTATGAAGAAATAGAGAGGATGACTATTGTGAAATTTAGCGAGATATCTCGAGCGTCTTGGCCGGAGCTACAACCCTATTTAGATACCTGTGTGATTCCATTCACGGGTCTAACGGGCTTGGAATCTCCCGTTGAAGCTACGGTTGCATTAGAAAGATTACGTGATTTTATGGATTTAGTTGAAACGCGCTATAAAGGCAGGATCGTGACATACCCCGCTTTTCATTATGCAAATCAAGAAATTCCCAAATTATTAAATGAAATATGTCACAAAGTTAAAGAAAGTGGATTTAAATATGTTATTATTATGACAGCGGATACAATACTAGATGAATCCCAATGTTTAAGTTGTGATTTAATATTGTCGCAGCAACAGTTAGCGCCATTATATGGGAACGATCAGACGATGCTATCATCTATTATTCAAGACAAGGTTGAGAACCTTTGGAAGATTAATAGCTCGCATCAAATGTGACAGAAAACCAACAATTTTTTTATGTATATCTTTCTTGTTGACTTGAAAATGTGTATAATTCTTGACGGTCTTAAGAGGCTAATATATTATTAATATGTCCTGGTAATTTGTGTGATTAATATCATTGAAAATGAAGTATGAATGGGTTGAAAAAGGGGGTTGAAGACATGGAAAACAACCGAAATGATCATCATGAAGAAGAGCACCAACCCAATAGTCGTAAAGAAATGTCCCGTCGACAATTTCTAACGTATACTTTGGGAGGAGCAACTGCATATATGGCCGCTGGTGCAATCTTGCCAATGGTACGTTTTGCAGTGGATCCTATATTGCATAAGAAAACTGATGGTGATTATGTAAAAGTAGCAGAAGTTAGCAAGATTACCAATGAACCACAGGAATTCACCTTTGAACTTAAGCAACAAGATGGCTGGTATCCAAGTACAGCTAACTTAATCGCATGGATTCGTAAGGATGAAACAGGTAACATTTATGCTTTGTCTCCCATTTGTAAGCATTTGGGATGTACAGTGGGATGGAATAATGATAAGAATTTCCCGGATGAGTACCACTGTCCTTGCCACGGAGCTAGGTATACTAACGTGGGCAAGAATTTGTCGGTTTCTCCTAAACCACTCGATACGTATAAGGTTAAGATTGATAATGGTTGGGTCTATCTAGGTAGTACTGAGCCAAATACGGAAGTGAAATAGGAGGCGAAAATTTCGGATGTTTAAGAATATCTATAACTGGATTGACGAACGTCTCGATGTCACGCCGATATGGAGAGACGTTGCGGATCATGAAGTTCCGGAGCACGTAAACCCGGCGCATCATTTCTCTGCATTTGTTTACTGCTTCGGTGGATTGACATTTTTCATTACTGTCATTCAGATTTTGTCGGGTATGTTCCTGACGATGTATTATGTACCCGATATTATAAATGCATACAACAGTGTTGAGTATTTACAAACACAGGTTGCATTTGGTCAAATCGTTCGCGGTATGCACCATTGGGGTGCTAGTTTAGTAATTGTAATGATGTTCCTACATACCATGCGTGTATTCTTTACAGGCTCCTACAAAGCTCCTCGTGAAATGAACTGGGTTGTAGGTATGCTCATATTCTTCGTAATGCTTGGTCTGGGATTAACAGGTTATTTACTTCCGTGGGATAACAAGGCATATTTTGCAACGAAAGTTACGATGGAAATTGCAAACTCTGTTCCATATTTAGGACCTGTTTTGAAGGAATTGATGCAAGGCGGTACAATTGTTGGCGCTCAGACGTTAACACGGTTCTTTGCCCTACATGTATTTTTCCTCCCGGCTGTACTGTTAACTCTGTTGGTTGGACATTTCATCATGATCCGCAGACAAGGGATTTCCGGTCCACTATAATAGAAGGGAGGTATTTTGATGGCGCACGGAAAAAATTCGGACGAAAAAATTGTCTATGTTGGTGATACACGAGTTAAGAAATCCAAAGGTTTTGTTGTGCCACCTGATTACACGGCTTATCCTGGTAAATCAGAAGCTTTCATCCCTAACTTTCTGTTGAAAGAATGGATGGTTGGGGTTGTCTTTCTAGTGGGATTCTTAGTGCTAACGATTGCTGAACCGGCTCCACTGGGCTTTCCAGCAAATCCAAGTGCAACGATCATTCCAATGCCAGACTGGTATTTCTTGTTCTTATATGAGTATTTGAAACTACCGTATGCCTCAGGTGATTATGTTGTCCTTGGAGTCATTGGTGTTACTGGTGTAGCCTTTAGTGCACTATTGCTTGCTCCTTTCCTAGATACAGGGAAAGAAAGACGTTTCTATCGCAGACCTATCACATCTTCACTTATGATCCTTTCGATTATGGCGATTGTATATCTGACAAACGGTGCTTGGACCCATTACACTAGTGAAATGGAAAAAACCGGTCAGAAGGCAGAACATATCCAACGTGAGGAAGATGCGGAAGAGAAACGTGCTAAAGGTCTTCCAACTTCAAATGCAGTTGTAACGAAAGAGGTTGCTATTGTAGATAAAGAAGATGTAGCTATGGCATCTTATAAAAAAGCAGGTTGTATTACATGTCATGCAGCGGACATGAAGGGTGCGGGTGGCCCGTCATTACGTGGTATCGGTGATGTACATGACAAAGATGCTATCCTAACGATCATTAAAGAAGGATTTAATGGTAAAATGCCGCCTCAGTATGATAATGCTATTGCAGCAGGTCTTACAGATCAAGATGTAGATCATCTTGCTGATTGGCTTGCGAAACAAAAAGCAGAATAGTAGGATATAATAAGATGAAAACCTGATCGGGTTAAACGATCAGGTTTTTTTGAAAATATAAGAAAGTATAAGTTTCACTTGATACGCTGAAGGAGGAACAAACGGTGTCGATTTCTTATTTGTGGAGCCGATCTTTTCTTTGCAATCGTAAATTTCTGTGGCTCTTGTTTATTTGTAATGTTATAGGAACGGTGTACGGATACATATGGTATGGTAATCAAATGGAATATACATTAGAGAATTATTCTTCATGGCTAATTGTATTTGTTCCAGACAGTCCAACCGCAAGTTTGTTCTTTACGATAGGGATAGGATGCTTATTGTACAAGCCTCGTTCAATGTGGGGGAATCAAATACGTTATTTATTTGAATCGCTAGCTGTGGTCACTTCTGTGAAGTATGGGTTATGGGCAAGTAGCATGATATTTGCGGGTCAATATCAGGGCGATGTACTCCAATGGCAAGACTGGATGTTAGTGGTATCCCACACAGCGATGGTAATTGAGGTATTACTGTACGTTCGCTTCTTCGGGTTCAATAAGAGTGTGTTGGCAGGTGCTGCTGCTTGGACATTATTGAATGACTTCATCGATTATTCGTATGGGATCTTTCCATGGCTTCCAAGTGTGTTAGGTGATAACTTAACAGCCGTTCAGAATTACACAATCGGACTTACGATCTTTAGTGTTATTGTATCTTGGATAACGTTAAGATTTGCTAGACGTGATGTTCGAAGGGCTTAGGGGAATTACGAAAAGTGAATAATCGAATATAAGTGCGAGTTCAAAAAGTCGGATTTTCAGCACTAAAGTGTATGCTTACGATGCTGCGTTTCTTCGAAACGCCTCAGAAGATTGGATGAAGCAAGGGAGTGAGGAGCGGAGCTACACGTTTTCGTAGAAAACAACTTCGAAATCATACACTAGCAGTACCTACGTGAGCACCTGAAATGTTTCCGTAGGAAACATACTTCGAAAGCATACGCTAGGACCGGCTGAATTCAATCTTCGATGTCGAATAAGCTTCTCGGCATACTTCGTGATCAAAAAATGACTTTTTGAACAACCTCTATAAGTCTATTTGTTCTATATACATCCCTCTTACCATAAATATACGGTAGGAGGGATGTCCCATGTCTCGTAAATTCATATCTCATCCGATATTATCGATGCTAGTGGTCTTCATCATTGTCTTTATCCCTGGATATCATGTGATCTGGGCGGATGAATCGTCATCACTGCCTTCTAAACAGGCTGAACAACTGAGTAAGGCTGTAGAGACGTTATATCGTGATGTTGTAGATGGAAATATAACCAAAGTTCACCAGGAAACTGAACAGATCGAGAAATTATTTACATCTTCATCGTTTCAAGGGCTAACGGAGGTTGAGGGAATTCATGCTCTCGCAGAGTGTATAGTAGAAGTGAAAATAGCAACGACTCAAGCATTACTTCAACCTGAGTTATGGTTACAAGCGACAGCTAAACTGCGGTTAGCAGCAGATAGTCTAAGTAACAGACAACAACCTTTATGGCATCAATATTATAAAGTGGTGCGTGAGGATCTTAGTACGATGCAAAGTCAACTGAATATGGATAATAAAGAGGGCTTGAAACAAGCCTATGATAGCCTTCAGTCACATTATGAATTGATTCGTCCCGCCATCGTTATACAAAAGAAACCTTTTGAAGTTAATATGATGGACTCATGGATATCGTACGCTGGTGGGATAACCACATCGACTTCATCGAAACCGGAAGCGATACGGAATATGATTTCACAAGGAGAAGAGCAATTTAACACGCTTTTTGGTAAGAAGAAGGACGAACCTGCTTTTTCTCCTCAAATTCAATTTAACACATCGCAGAAGGGAATTTGGATGGGAGCATTTTTTATCGTCTCTATCTTATCTTATGTTGGTTATCGTAAGTACCGTGGGGAGCAGAGCGGTATGAAGGTTCTTCCCCCACCTAAGACATAAAAAGGTCGCTTCACGGCATTGTTGAAGATGCCCGTTGAAGCGACCTTTATTTAAAATATAAGAAAGTATAAGTTTCACTTCATACTCTATTCCTTATATTTCCGCTAAAACGGGTGCCGGCCTTGAAAAAGGATGGCATAGCCGTTTCTACTTGTATGTTATTCCTCCCTAAATCCTTCGCCATGCACATCACGTACATCGTTGATGATCACAAAGGCTTTGGGATCTATAGACTTTACAATGAGACTTAAACGTCGAATCTCCTGTCTAGAGACAACACAGTAGACCATATATTTGGCTTGCTTTGAATATGCACCAATAGCTGGAATAAGGGTTACGCCGCGATCCATTTCTTTCGTGATCAAGTCTGCGATCTCTGGCGAAAGGTCACTAATAATCGTGAAAGCTTTTGCGGCGTAAACACCTTCTTGGATGAAATCTATGACCCTCGAGGCGATATATACGGCAACGAAGGTATACAATATTTTTTCCTTTGGAATGAAGAACAAGGATGCACCGATGATGAAAATATCCAGTGCTAGAATGACTTGACCCATACTCCAGCCAAATTTACGGTTGCATATACTTGCGACGATGTCTGATCCCCCTGTAGTACCTCCGAAACGGAATACAATTCCAAGACCAGCCCCGAGTGTTACTCCCGCATAAAGAGATGCTAAAATGTAATCATATTGGGTCTCAAAGGGAGATATCAGACCGCCCTGAATTAATCTCTCAAAAAACCATAGAAAAAAAGATAAAGATAAGATACCGACACCAGAATAGACCATCTGTTTCTTTCCTAATACGACCCATCCTAATAGAAATAGTGGGATATTTAGAATGAGTGTAGATAATGAAGGTGGTATCTGGAAAGCATAATTTAGTAAGATTGTAATCCCTGTGATTCCGCCCTCCATTAATTGGTTAGGTATTATAAAATAGAGAAGACCAAAGGCGTAAATGGCGGTACCCACAATGATAGGTATAATTATTTTAAATTGTGAAATGATGTTTCTTGATTTCATAGGAGCCTCACTTTCAATTTTAGGAAAAACCTAGATTTATTTGTCATTATAAGTATACCAATTTAGGATTCATTTAAAAATATTAGTTTCAAAATAGCTTTAATATGACATTTGGAGTAAAATGATTACGAGAAAATCCAATGTAGTAATAAGTGTTTCATTAAAGGGGATTGGGTCAAATATGGAGAAATCTTTGGCGGAAATGCAACGAGAAGTGGATCTCTATATATCACAATTTCAAGAAGGGTATTTTAGCCCGTTATCCATGTTAGCGCGCATGTCTGAAGAAGTAGGCGAATTAGCGCGTGAGGTAAACCATCAATTTGGTGAAAAGCCTAAGAAACGAAGTGAAGAAGATAATTCGATTGAGCTAGAGCTTGGGGATATTCTTTTCATTACGATGTGTTTTGCAAATTCACTAGGCATTGATCTTAGTAAAGCTCATGATTCCGTCATGCATAAATTTAATACGCGTGATGCTAACCGTTGGACTCCCAAAAACACCGATTAGTTATTATGACATATGCTGTAGTAAAACCAATTTTGAAGGTGTGAATAGCATATGAAATCGGAAGATTTTGTCCAACAGGCATATCATTGTATTTTACAAAATGACTTTATGGAAGCCATTCGTCTTTTTGAAGAAGCCCTTGTTATAAACCCGGCTGACGCTGAGATTCATTATAAATGCTCAATTACCTATGCTCGGAATAACAGAATTGACAAAGGAATTGAACATGCTGAAAAAGCGCTTGAACTTGCTCCTGGGAAGGTCATTTATCAATATTATTTGCAGCATCTTAAAGCCATGCAACTTGTTCATGAGTCTAAGAAACAAATGGATCAGATGAGCAGTACTTCCGTTGTCAACCTTTATCGGGTGGTGTTTCTGTTAAAAGAAGCCATAGAACTGGATCCGTTGAATGGCGAAGCGTACGTATGGTTAGCTCTAACCTATAGTGAGCTGAATGAACATGCGGCTGCTATTTCGACGTTAAAAGAAGGACTTTATCTAATGCCAGAGGAACAAGGATTGGATAAATTGTTGGAACAATTAAAAAAAAGATTTAGAAAGTATATAAACGATTCATTAATTGAGTAACAATACGGGGAGATGGAAAAATGGCGAATCCAATTAGAGTAGCGGTCGTAGGTGCAGGAGGCCGTATGGGAAGAGAAGTAGTGAAGTTGGTGCTAGAAGATCAAGAACTTGAATTAGTTACAGCACTGGACCGTTCTGCGGGTGGCATGGATGCTGGTATTCTTGTGGGGCTACCAGCAAGTGGTATTATAATTACTGAAGATATTGAACTTGCTTTTGTAGAACATAAACCAGATGTTATGGTTGATTTCACTACGCCACAATCTGCGTATGCCAATACGTTATTGGCGATTAAACATGGGGTTCGTCCAGTGATTGGAACGACAGGGTTTACACCGGAACAAATCCAAGAACTGGACAAGCTTTGTCTAGAGAAAGAGATTGGTGGATTGATCGCTCCGAATTTCTCTATTGGGGCTATATTGATGATGAAATTTGCTGCGCAAGCTAGTAAGTACTTTCCTCATGTCGAGATTATTGAGACTCACGGTGACCAGAAGTTAGATGCACCTTCAGGAACTGCTATCAAAACAGCAGAAATGATTGTTGAGAATCGTCAGGAGCTTCGTCAAGGAAATCCGAATGAAGAAGAGACGATTGAAGGAGCACGCGGAGGATACTATAATGGATTCCGAATTCATAGTGTGCGACTGCCGGGCGTTTTTGCTCAACAAGAAGTAATATTCGGCGGATATGGCCAAACGCTCAAAATTCGTCATGATTCATACGAACGCGCTGCATATATGCCGGGCGTAAAAGTGGGCATTCAAAAAGTAATGGAGTACACCGGACTAGTATACGGATTTGATCAATTCATCGATTAACTAGGAGTGATAGAAACTATGAAAATTGCATTTATAGCACATGATCGCAAAAAAGAAGAAATGGTTAATTTCGTAATTGCTTATGAACGTGTTTTTGAAGGTAATGAAATGTTTTCTACAGGTACTACGGGACTAAGAATCATGGAAAACACGAATTTGAAAATTCATCGATTCATGTCTGGTCCACTTGGTGGCGATCAACAAATTGGTGCACTGGTAGCAGAAAATGAGATGGACCTTATTATATTCTTAAGAGATCCACTTATGGCACAACCACATGAACCGGATATTAATGCGCTACTACGTCTTTGTGATGTTCAGGGCATACCACTTGCAACGAATATTGCAACAGCGGAAATTCTCGTTAAAGCATTAGACCGCGGTGATTTCGCATGGCGTGACCTCGTACATAAGTACAAGCCGATTAGTGAAGAGCTATGACACAGCAACTTGATATCCTCGTATTCGGTGCACATGCAGATGACGCAGAGATTGGGATGGCAGGTACGATTTATAAACATGTTGAAGCTGGTTATCGTGTTGGAATTTGTGATCTGACTTTTGCGGAGATGTCCTCCAATGGTACAGTGGAGATCCGCAAGCAGGAGGCTGAAGAAGCGGGTAAGGTCTTGGGGTTGACTTCACGGAGTAATTTGGGGCTTCCAGATCGTGGTCTTTACATGACGCCGGACAACTTGAAGGCCGTAACAGAAGAAATTCGTGCGCATGCGCCTCGAATGATATTTGCACCATTTTGGGAGGATAGACATCCAGACCATATCGCGTGTAGTAAGTTAGTAGAAGAGGCTGTGTTTAATGCAAAACTCCGGCGGTATATGCCGGACAGTCCTTTTGTAAATGTGGACCAATTGTATTTCTATTTCATTAACGACATAGGCAAAGCGGATCTTATTGTGGATATTTCGAAGCAATATGACATCAAAGAGAAGGCTCTTTCGTGCTATCGCTCCCAGTTTGAAAAGTCAGCTACAGAAACGGTAGTTACACCTCTCAATCAAGGATATATTGAGCGAGTGAAATCAAGAGACAGATTGGTGGGTCAACGCAGACTGGTGCCGTTTGCTGAAGGGTTTGCAACCAAGAGCCCATTCTTAGTCGAGCACTTTTAACTTTATTAATAACTTAATCATTCAAGCAGTTCATTCTATATATTCGTCTCCTGCCATGCATAATATAGGTAAGTGAGTGTGAAAAGGAAAGGGGGGCGTTCGGTATGGGTCAAGGTCAATCATTAAAAATAGGAATTACATGTTATCCATCTCTTGGTGGTTCAGGTGTAGTGGCGACAGAACTTGGTAAGATTTTGGCTGAAAAGGGTCATCAAGTACATTTCATTACGCATAGCATTCCATTTCGGTTAGGTACAACATTTCAGAAAAATATATTTTATCACGAAGTGGAAGTTAGTGATTATTATGTATTTCGTTATCCACCTTATGATTTATCATTAGCTACTAAGATGGCACATGTAGCTAAGATGCAGAATCTTGATATTCTTCATGTACATTATGCTGTGCCTCATGCGGTATGTGCATTTCTAGCAAAACAGATGGTTGGGGATCGCCTGAAAGTGGTTACGACTCTCCATGGGACAGATATTACTGTCTTAGCACAGGATGAATCGCTTAAGGATCTTATTCGATTGGCTATAAATGAAAGTGATGCAGTAACAGCGGTATCTAATGACCTTATTAAGGAAACTAGAGATGTATTGGATATTAGTCGGGATATTGATTTGACATACAATTTCGTGGATAAACGGGTATATTATCCTCGCGATACTTCTACGTTACGTGAAGATTTTGCGAATCCAGATGAGAAAATACTGATGCATATTTCCAATTTTCGTCCAGTCAAACGTGTGTCTGATGTTGTGGATATTTTTGCAAAGGTGAATAAAGTGATTCCATCCAAATTATTGTTCGTAGGAGAAGGTCCAGATCTACCCAAAATTCAATGCAAAATTAATGAATTAGGACTCGGTGATAAGGTTCACTTTCTTGGTAAACAAGATGAGATCGCACATGTGATATCACTAGCAGATATATTATTACTTCCTTCCGAAAAGGAAAGTTTCGGTCTGGTTGCCTTAGAAGCGATGGCCTGTGGGGTACCTACGGTAGGTTCTGAAGCGGGTGGGATTCCTGAACTTGTTATTCATGGAGAAACAGGGTTTCTAGCTCCTATTGGAGATGTAGATCAGATGGCAGACTATACCATCCGTATACTAAGTGACCCAATCTTGGCTGAAAAATTCATAAATGCATCGCTGAAGCGTGCACGAGAGAATTTCTGTGATGAATTGATCACGAAGCAATATGAAGAAATTTATTACCGTGTTCTCGGGAGAGAAGTACCTAGTTCCGATCATTTGGATAAAATATGCAGGTAATCTAGGGTGTGTTTTATGGGTCTTAGCCATAGATACTTGAGTAAAGTAAGGCAGTATGTTCTAAAGTGTGGGGGCGTTGTAAGTGGTGAAGTGGAGTCATGCGGAAGATGGAATGGCGGAGCAAAGCGAAAACCTTCTTAGAACGTTATTGGGACAAGGATTCGAAGCCTACTGGGTCGGAGGATGTGTTCGAGATGAATTGATCGGTCGTCCTGTTCATGATATGGATATGACAACATCAGCTCTCCCAGAAGAAATGATAGGCTTGTTCAAGCATACGATTCCAACAGGCATTCAACATGGGACAATAACGGTTATGTTAGAAGGGTACGCTTTTGAAGTCACTACCTATCGTGTAGAGAGTACTTACGAGAATCATCGGCGACCCGATGAGGTTACCTTCGTTAAAGAAATCTCGGAGGATTTAAAGCGACGAGATTTCACTATGAATGCTATTGCTAGAGCCGTGGACGGTACATATATAGATCCTTTTGGTGGTCAACAAGATACTCAAAACGGGATTATTAGATGCGTAGGGAATCCTCTTGAACGTTTTAACGAGGATGCTCTGCGCATGGTTCGCTGTGTACGTTTTGCATCCGTATTTGGGTATTCGATCGCGAAGGGCACTTGGAAGGGATTATTGTCTCAGCGTGCTAACTTGGAATATATCGCGTTGGAACGAATTCGTGTTGAGATGGAAAAGGTTATGAGTGGCAATAATCCGCTCAGAGGCTTTGAGTTGCTTAGTCGTAGTCAGATCTTGGAATACGCTAAAGTTCCAGTATTAAGTACGAGGTTTGACCGGGATATCGTTATTGAGATTAATAAGTTAACCTCTGAACCAGTACGTCTTAAATGGGCTCTACTTCTCTACGCTGGTGGTTTTACATCCAATGAAGCGGAGCAATTCTTGCGGAAATGGACATTTAGCAATCAGGAGAAGGATGAGATTTGCAGTATACTTCGATTGGATGAACAGGTAAAGAATAGTATTCAAATTCAAGATTTTGGGATTGCTCAAGAAGAAAGACGCTTATCTTGGATTAGTTTGGTTCTGGATAGTGGTAGATCAACGGCACTGAATTGGCTTAAGTTACAAAGAACTCTTCCAGAACATAGACAGTTATTCCCAGAGGAATGGTTGAACCTTTTAACCATATGGGAACAACAAATGAATATATATCATCTCAAAGAATTAGAGATATCAGGTAAAGAAGTGATGCAGGTAAATAACACACCAGCGGGTTCTTGGCTTGGAGTGTTGTTACAGCATTTACTTGTAGCTGTGGCAGCAGGTATCGTACAGAACGATAAAAAATGTTTAATTGAGGAAATAGAGCGGGTGAACAAAGACCATGGCTGAGGAAACATTGTTACGAATTTTACTTGAAAGTCCCGATGGGTTTGTCTCGGGTGAAGAAATGAGTCGGAGACTATCGATTAGTCGTACAGCGGTGTGGAAGCAGATCAATAAGCTAAGAACTTTGGGATATGAATTTGAGGCAGTGCCTAACAAAGGATATCGTATTCTCATGAAGCCAGATACATTGGACAAGTTAACATTGACTAATGCACTGAACACAGTCGTGATGGGTTCAAACCTAGAGATCCTCAAAAGTACTGTCTCTACGCAAGAGGAAGCACGACAAAGAGCGGAACTAGGTGCAACGGAAGGTACGGTTATCATCGCTGAAGAACAGACGGGTGGTAAAGGAAGATTGGGCCGGAAGTGGTTCTCTCCATACGGCAAAGGAATCTGGATGAGCCTAGTTTTACGTCCGAAGCAACCCCTTGAATTTACATCTCAACTAACTCTTCTTACAGGAGTGGCTGTTTGCAGAGCTATAAGAAAGACGACTGGTTTAGATGTTGGAATCAAATGGCCTAATGATATTCTGATGAATCAACGTAAAGTATGTGGTATTTTACTTGAATCAACAGTCGAGGATAAGGTTGTTCGTTATTGTATTGCTGGCATTGGGATTAGCGTAAATGTGGATTCGGAAGAATACCCTGAAGATTTACGAGCCATTGCCACTTCTTTAAAGACAGAAAGTGGAGGTGCGGTGGATCGTACCGTGCTGATCGCGGCTGTTCTAGATGAGTTCGAGACATTGTACCAGCTATATGGTCAGGAAGGTTTCTTAGCTATCGCAGCTCTGTGGGAAGCACTGTCGGTAACGATCAATCGGGAGGTTGTATTTAACACACCACAAGGGCTCAGCGAAGGCATTGCCGTTGGATTAGATCCAAGTGGCGCCTTGCTTGTAGATATAGGGATGGGGCGCATCGTGCCAGTTATCTCCGGAGATGTCAAACTTAAATAATGAAATATACAATCTTATTTGGTATAATGTTTTTGAGGCGGCAACGAGCTTGACTCGATCTGCACTTGATCAAAAGGTTAAGAATTAAAAATAGACTACACTTACTAAATAAATATTTTAGTGAGTGACGTTGGATTCTGCTCTGAGCCGAAAGGACCGAGACAGAAGGGACGATCGAAAGTGACTCTTTTTTGACTATCGGACCTTTTTAGTGGTAATAGCTAAAAGGTTTTTTTGTTGTGTTAAATATATAATTCTATATCTAACACACAACTACAGGGAGTATCTAGCCTTGAATTCCGAATTGTTCTTCAAAAAAAGAAAGGGGCACAACCACATGACAAAGAAAACAGCACTAAACATCGTGAAAATGAAAAAAATGAAGGCGGAGGGGACTCCCCTGAGTATGGTAACTGCATACGATTACCCTACGGCAAAATTAACTGAGGAAGCCGGCGTGGATCTCATTCTCGTAGGGGATTCCCTTGGTAATGTGTTCCTTGGATATAACTCCACAATTCCAGTAACGTTGGAGGATATGATCTATCATACTCGGGCGGTTGCCAGAGGGGCAGAGAATACTTTTATCGTAGCTGATATGCCTTTTATGACGTATCACGGCAATATAGATGAAACCTTACGAGGTGTGAGAAGGCTTATGCAAGAAGGACATGCACAAGCGGTTAAAATGGAGGGCGGCAAGGAAATATGCGCTACCGTAGAAGCTGTTGTTAAATCAGGTGTTCCTGTTCTTGGACATATTGGGTTAACACCACAATCTGTGAACCAAATGGGTGGATATCGGATTCAGGGGAAAGATGCGGCAGATGCTCAAAGATTGATGGATGAAGCAAAAGCGTTAGAAGCAGCAGGCGCATTTGGGATCGTATTGGAATTAGTAACCGAGCAGGTGGCTGAAGCCATCTCGAAGGAATTGTCTATTCCGACAATTGGAATTGGGGCTGGACGATACTGCGATGGACAAGTGCTGGTATTTCATGATATTTTTCAATATGCCTCTCCTTATATAAATAAACGTTTTGTCAAAACTTACGGTGATATAGGTTCATTAATCCGTGAAGGATTAGAGAATTATGTTAAAGAAGTGAAGGAACGCTCATTCCCGGCTGAGAATCATGTGTTTGTAGCCGATGATCATGTACTGGATTCTCTTTATGGGAGTGGTACAACAAAGGTGGAAAAGTCATGAAGGTCATTCGTAACATTGTTGAACTCCGACAAGAACTAAAACAATACAGAGTTAAGAGTCAGGGCGAAGGAAAAGTAGGGTTAATTCCTACGATGGGTTTTCTTCACGAGGGTCACGCTAGCTTGATGAGTCGTGCCCATGATCTAAGTGACTTGGTTGTTCTTAGCATATTTGTGAACCCAATTCAATTTGGACCTGGGGAAGATTATGAGACATACCCTCGTAATGAAGAGCAAGATCTAACTTTGGCTGAGCGCAAAGGTGTAGATATTGTATTTATACCCACAGTGGAAGAAATATATCCCACACCTACGAAGACAAAAATTATGGTTAGTGAAGTCACACAATTGCTGTGCGGCGCATCTCGTCCTGGACACTTTGACGGTGTGACTACGGTTGTATGTAAGTTAATGAATATTGTACAACCTGATCAAGCTTATTTTGGCTTGAAAGATGCACAGCAAGTCGCAGTGCTTCAACAGATGGTGCACGATTTGAATATAAATGTAGAGATTGTACCGTGTCCAATTGTACGAGAAGTAGATGGATTGGCTCTCAGTTCAAGGAACGTATATCTTAGCTCAGTAGAACGTGAACAGGCATTGGTGCTCTCTAGTTCTCTCCTTGAAGTGAAGGGTGCTTTGGATTGTGAAGAGTCTGTAAAGGTTTCTGAGATCCGTGAGAAGCTTATAAGTTTGATTGATAGTTCACCGATAGCTGTCATCGATTATGTTGAAGTGTTGACATTCCCAGAGTTAAATCTCATAAACGATGATGTCCTACTTAGTGAAGTTACTGGGGAATTAATTATGGCCGTGGCTGTTAAATTTGGGAAAACTCGACTTATAGATAATATGTTAATTACGCGAAAGGAGGCGGTTTCTCTTGTTTAGACATATCATGAAATCCAAAATCCACCGTGCAACGGTTACGGAAGCGAACTTAAATTATGTGGGCAGTATTACTATTGATGAAAGTCTCATGGAGGCTGCCGATTTACTTGAGAACGAAAAGGTTCAAATTGTTAACAATAATAATGGGGCTCGTCTAGAAACTTATGTGATTCCTGGACCACGCGGTAGTGGTGTTATTTGTCTAAATGGAGCAGCAGCTAGATTAGTTCAACCTGGAGATGTCGTTATTATTATTTCTTATGCGGTCATATCTCAAGAAGAGCTAAGTTCCCATAAACCTACAATCGTATTTGTTGATGAGAAGAATCAACCTGTCGAATTCATGGATAAAGAAGTACATGCGACGATTCGCTAATCGTGACAAAGGAAAACATCATAATATGTAATGTATGGGTTGGCGAATGAAAAGGGTCACTTCAACAAAAAATGAAGTCAGGTAGACCGCACTGATTTCATTATTGTTAAGGGTGGGATGCAGGCCATGTTTCAACATGTATTCGCTGAAATGAACCACATGTTAGAGGAAATTGTCAAGCATTACCCAACTGCGCAAGAGACCCAGAAGCAGCTGTTAATTCAGAGATGGAACATGCTTAAGACCATGAGTGATGGGATTATAGAAGAATGGCTTTCGTTTGAAGACAAGATGAGTTCTTTCCGAGAGCATACAGTGCTACCTCCTATGTTTCCATTAGGTGATACGCCTGAAATGGGAATGGAATCATTTGTTAGAGGCCAGGGATACTTTAAGTTGCTGATGTACCGTCAATCGATACAGCAATTTTCACAGATCGTTTATGATTATCCCGACAGCTTACTTGCTCGAATGTATATTGCCATGGCTCACCTCCATTTGGAGGAAACGTCGGAGGCTTTAGAACATTTTCAATGGATTCTTCCATTGGCAGAGCATAAAAAGCTGAAAGCCATGATCTATAATGCATTAGGCTGTATACAGGCTAAACTTGCGGACACAGGCAAAGCTCAGGAATACTTTACTTTGTCATTGCAAAATGATCCAACACTTCCTGATCCACTTATTAATCTGCAAGTATGCAACCAAAACCGCGGTCAACTCCAGTATGGAAGTCAGCTTATTTCATTGATTTAGCATGATGACTCAAATAAAGGCGATGCCCGTTCCTGCGAAAGCTACGGAGTATCGTCTTTTCTCTGCTTAATGAATAAATTCTGATCTTCTGTTATGCTGTTAGAGAGACTGGATTGAAAGGGAATACTTAATTATGAAATTTGCCGTACTGGATTTTGAAACAACTGGCAACCAGTCCGCCGATGAAATTATTCAAGTTGGACTTGCCATTATTGAAGAAGATCAATCGATATCCCGAGTTTACGGGTCTTATGTTAATCCGGGGATTCCAATCCCACCTTTTATTTCAAATTTAACAGGTATAACCGACAGTGACGTTGAGGACGCTCCTTCCTTAGAAGAGATGATGATGGAGCTCGTTCCAATGCTGGATGACGTTGTATTAGTCGGTCATAATGTTTCTTTTGATTTTAATTTTCTGCAGAATGCACTTGATCGATGCGGTTATTTGCCGTACAGCGGGCGAATACTGGACACCATCGATTTCCTGAAAATATGTTTCCCATCGTTAACCACATATCAATTAGGTCTAGTATCTACACAATTCGGTATTCAGCATGATCGACCTCATCAAGCTGATAGTGATGCCTTGGCTACAGCACACGTATTATTGAAATGCCTAGACGAATTGATTGGTTTACCACTCATTACGCTCCAAAGGCTTAGTGAGCTATTTGCTGAAGAGGATAGTGATTTGGCTTGGTATTTTGACGGTTTATGTAGGGAGAAGGAAAAAGAGCCTGCGCAAGACCTTGAGAGTCACAACTTTTATCGTCAATTGGCTTTGGCTGTTGAAGATTGGTCGGATATCTCAACACCACGTAATGATGCAGATGATAACCCTCTTAAATCCATGGATTTCCCGCAATTTCTTGCAGAGATTGAAGAGCGTTTACGTGCAATTATGCCGCAGTATGAGGCGCGCGAATCACAGAGCATGATGTTTGGTGAGGTCATGAATGCACTTGAGAATGACAAACATCTTCTTATTGAAGCAGGAACAGGCACTGGGAAATCGTTAGGATACTTAATTCCTGCTATTTATCAGAGTGTGAAAAGCGAGCAGAAAGTCATGGTAAGTACACATACGATTAACCTTCAGGAGCAGTTACGAGAACGAGACATTCCATTACTGACTCAGGTCGTACCTTTTCTGTTTAAAGCTGCAATTTTTAAGGGAAGACAGCATTATTTGTGTTTGAGAAAATTTGAACATAAAATAAACAAGAGGGATTTCGCCAATCCTAAAGAAGATGTGATCTTAGCCGCACAAATGATTGTATGGTTGGCGCAGACGGAGACGGGCGATGATGAAGAACTGAATTTGGGTGGTCGTGGTGGAGATTTCTGGGAAACGGTTTCAAGTGACTCTGATTCTTGCCTAGGACGTGCCTGTCCATGGTTCCGTAAATGTTATTACCATCGTGCTAAGCATGAAGCGGGAATTGCGGACGTGGTTATTACGAATCACTCCAAGCTGTTTACTGATGTAAAAGCGGGACACCAGCTATTACCTGCTTATGAGCACTTAGTAATTGATGAAGCTCACCATTTGGAGGAAGTTGCAGGTAAACATTTGGGGCTTCATATGACGTACTTCAACGTTGTTCATACACTTTCCCGATTGTACAAAGATAATCGAAATGGACAATTTCCTACACTGCGACAACAACTTCGTTCTTCAAATGATGAGAAGGCATCCGATTGGGCGATTACAATCGACAAATTAAGTGGTGAATTGGTTGAAGTGAAGGAAGATTGGGATAGACTAAATGATATGCTATTTGCTCTTCTTCCAGAGCGAAGTGATGCAGCACCAGGGGATACAGGACAGTTCGTCCTTCGATTGCAACCTTCAAAGAAACCAAAGGATTGGGAAGTAATATCTGCCATAGAGAATCAAATTTACGTGAGCTTAGGTGAAGTGATTCGTAAATCGGAAAAAATGTTGAATGACATACGAGAAAATCTAGATGGTTTTAGCTCAGACAGCCTGATAACAGATATAAGCGGTCTAATTAAAGATTTAGCGAATGAACGTGAAGATCTTCACATGTTCATGGCACTAAGCGATATAGGCAATGTATACTGGATGGAGGCCAATGGTCACTTCCGTAGTAAATCTCTTCAGATGTACGCCGTGCCTGTAGATGTGAGCAAGCAGTTAAAAGAAGTGTTTTTCGATAAAAAGAAGAGCATTATTCTAACATCGGCTACCTTATCTATCGAGAAATCCTTTCAGTATATGATTGAAAATCTGGGCCTTCAGGAATCCTCGGATACGGGTCGGTTAGTTACGGTTCAGCTTCCGTCTCCTTTTCGCTATCGTGATCAAGCGTTGCTCGTTATCCCACGAGACTTTCCAAGTGTAAAGGGGAGTGTTGGTGATGCTCTTTTCGTAGAGACACTTGTGAAGTCACTGGCTGACACGGCTATAGTTACCCAAGGACGAATGTTAGTGTTGTTCACTTCTTATCGCATGCTTCGTCAAGTATATGAACCGCTACGTAACGCTCTAGCCTCAAGTGATATAACCATACTTGGGCAGGGTGTAGATAGTGGGAGTCGAAGCAAGCTGATTCGTCGTTTCCAAGATAGTAGCGCCTCGGTGCTGCTAGGAACAAGTAGTTTCTGGGAAGGGATAGATATCCCGGGTGAAGCACTGACTTGTTTAGCGATTGTTCGCTTACCTTTTCAACCACCTAATCATCCCCTTGTGGAAGCAAAAAGTGAACTTCTCAAGCAACAAAAGAAAAATCCATTCATGAAACTGTCGGTTCCTCAGGCAGTGATTCGATTCAAACAAGGATTTGGTCGGCTGGTTCGGACAGCAAATGATAGGGGAATTGTTATTGTTTATGATACGCGTGTGATAGAATCATACTATGGTAAACATTTCCTTTATTCGCTACCTGGTCCAAAGATGGAACATATGCCGACGAATCAAATGGTTTCAAGGATCTCAGAGTGGTTACATGAAGGAGATAAATCCTAAAAGCGGATGTTATAGCTAATTATTAGGGGGAGCAAGTTATGAAGTCTGACAAAATTTCAGAAGCTGTCGTCCGAAGATTACCCATTTATTTACGGTATCTTTCGGGGCTTCAGCGACGAGAAGTTGCTACAGTTTCTTCTCAGGAACTAGGTCAAAAGCTTGATTTGAATCCTGCACAAATTCGCAAAGATCTTGCTTATTTTGGAGATTTCGGACGTAAAGGCATTGGGTATGACGTGGTTTATCTTATAGAAAAGATCCGTCATATCCTCAATCTGGATCAACAAATTAATGTAGTGCTAGTTGGTGCAGGTAATCTAGGCCAGGCTTTATCAAATTATAATATGTATTTGAAAGAGAATTTAAAGATAATCGCAGTGTTTGATGCTTACGGTCCTAAAGTGGGAACACTCATTAATTCATTAAAGGTTCAACCTATGGAGGAACTTTGCGATACCATTAAACAACACAACATACGGATCGGTATTATTACTGTTCCTGAACATGAAGCGCAGCAAGTTGCTGATAAACTCGTAGAATCGGGTATTGGGGCTATTTTGAATTTTGCTCCGATTATATTGAAAACACCAGCGAATGTTCGGGTTCACGCAGCTGATTTCACAACAGATATGATTAGCCTTGCTTATTATTTGGATAATGGAAAGGAAGATTCGGACGATGTTAAACAACCAAGCGCGGAAGTGGATTATTAAGAATGGAACGTTTGTAGTTCTGAATAATGAACATTCCGTATTAAAGGGTTATATGCTTGTTGAAGATGATCTTATAACGTATATTGGTGAGGAAAAACCCGATGGTTCTGATGATATTCCTGTGGTGGATGGGACGCATCTATTGTTCTTGCCGGGTCTTGTCAATACACATGGTCATGCAGCGATGTCATTGTTAAGAGGGTATGGAGATGATCTAGCTCTTCAAGTATGGTTACAGGAAAAGATGTGGCCAATGGAAGAAAAATTCACTTCTGAAGATGTCTACTGGGGATCGTCACTATCTGTGTTAGAAATGTTAAAAGGTGGAACGACGACCTTTCTGGATATGTATGATCACATGGATCAGGTCGCTAAAGTTGTTCAAGAATCAGGTATACGTGCTGTGCTTACAAGAGGCGTTATCGGTTTTTGTTCTGAAGAGATGCAACAACATAAACTTAAAGAAGCTATCGCTTTCGCAAAAGACTGGAACGGACAGGCCGATGGACGAATTACGACGATGATGTCGCCTCACGCGCCTTATACATGCCCTCCAGCCTTTTTTGAAAAGTTTGTACAGGCAGCTCACGATCTAGACCTTCCGATGCATACACACATGTCAGAGACGCTGAGTGAAGTTGCACAGAATGTGGCTGACTATGGTCTTCGCCCTACGCAACATTTAGAGAAGCTGGGTATGTTCACTCGTCCATCGATTGTTGCACACGGGGTGCATTTGACCGATGAAGAGATTGAGATATTAGCGACTCATCAAGTTGGCGTATCACACAATCCAGGAAGTAATTTGAAGCTTGCAAGTGGTATCGCACGCGTAACAGACCTTTTGAAAGCAGGCGTACCGGTATCTCTTGGAACAGATAGTGCAGCTAGTAATAACAATCTTGATATGTTTGAAGAGATGAGACTTGCAGCACTCATTCACAAAGGGATTTCGGGTGATCCGACAGCTATACCAGCTGCTGAAGCACTTCGTATGGGTACTACATATGGGGCTAAATCATTGTTTCTAGACAGTGTAGGAAGATTGGCACCTGGGATGAAGGCCGATTTCATTGCATTAAATACCGATCAGGCACATTTCTTACCTCATACGGACTTTATCTCTCATTCAATTTACTCTGCTAGCAGTAGAGATGTAGAACACGTTTGGGTCGATGGCAAGCAAGTAGTCAAGAATGGAACTTGTCTCACGTTAGACGAAGAACGGATTCTATGCGAAGCTCAATCTGCTTTCGAGGGCTTGTTAAATCGGTAAGAGTATTAGAAAGGAAGTTCAGGTTGAAGAATAAGAAGAATTTTTTATTATTGGGAATTGCTATCTTCATCGTCATATTATTTGGACTCTATCGCTATTACATATACACTATGCAAGATCAATGGAGCCAGGAAGATATGGCTATTGCTGCAGCGAAACAACATAGTGATTTAATAAAAGTGACTAAAACTGAGAAGTCAGTCTGGGATAAAGTGATTTGGGTTATTGAAGGCAAAGATAAGGATGATCAAAGACTCCTGGTCTGGGTTCCGCTCACGAAAGATTATAAAGTGGACGAAACATCAGGAGCCATTCACAGTGAATTATTACAGAATGGATTATCAGAGAGTCAGATTAAGGCTAGAATTCAAAATGAACTTCCAAATATAAAAGAGATTCGCTTGCAACCAGGTATGTTCAATGGAAATGATGTGTGGCAACTTTTTTATAGGGACCAAGACCATTATTATTATCGTTTCTATAAATTTAGCGATGGTACACAACTGGGTGAACAATATACTTTGCCAAATCGATAAATAGAATGGATGATCCATGTAAAACCAAGTACAACGCGGCTTGATCATCCTCAAATGAACTGACTGACTCATTCTTTATTAGGATGGGAAAGTCGGTTTTATTTGTATTTTACATAAAAATTTAAATATATCCATAAATTTTCAAGATAATAGTATATACACTATGATATACTTATTCGTGTACTAATTATGTATATCATTATCTATCAACTTACGAGAGGGGACTGTTATATGAAGTTTCGTATTATGCCTATTGCACTTACGGTTGTCATTACAGGTTCGCTTTTGTTTGGCGGATGGTTTGTTTATAAGCAAGTGAATCTTCAGAATCCACTGCAAAAAATAGTGACGAAATACGATGGCGTTAATACTGCGCAATTGAACATTACCCGCAATGAGGTAGTGGTGAAACTTGATATTGAACCAGGAACTAGATTACCAGGATTAGTTAAACAATTAATGACTCAAGGGAAGTCTATCATTGGAAAACGCACATTGAAGTTAGATGTGACGGATCACTCAACAGCTAATATAAATGATTTCTGGGATAAAGCGATGTTTCCAGTAGCGGAGGCTATGGAGAATAAACGCTATACACAGATTGTAGAGAAATTGAAAACCATGGAACAAAGTTCGACTGTGAAAGTAACAACCGAAATGGACGATAAGAATGTGTATATTAATTTAACGGATGGAGAGGCAAGCAAATTTATCATTCTACCACGTGAACCAGGCGTGCTGGGGGTGTGGAATAATGCCTAAATTAATGAAAGAAATCTTAATTGGTTTTGTACCGGTGTTACTTATCTTTCTAGCCTTTATTGGGGTGAATATTATTCCAGTTTTTGTGGTGGCCGGAATCGTGGCGGTTGTTCTGACTGGGCTTAAGATGCGTGGAGGAATTGCCATAGGTGCAACTGCGGATCGTAAGCGAAAAAAGAAGGGGCCTAGTAAGCTGACCTTTGAGGAAATAGGAGGTCAAGATCATCCCAAAGAGGAATTGATGGAAGCACTCAATTTTCTCATTCGACATGAAGAAATTCAGAAATATGGTATTCGCCCATTGAAAGGCATATTACTGACAGGACCACCGGGAACAGGAAAGACATTGCTGGCCAAAGCGGCTAGTCAATATACGGACTCCGTGTTTGTGGCAGCATCAGGAAGTGAATTTGTTGAGATGTATGTGGGTGTTGGTGCTGGGAGAGTCCGTGATTTATTTCGAGATGCACGCACGCGTGCGCTTAAGGAGAACAAGCAAAGCGCTATTATTTTCATTGACGAGATTGATGTCATCGGAGGAAAGCGTGAAGGTGGGCAACAGCGAGAGTATGATCAAACCTTAAATCAACTATTGACGGAAATGGACGGTATCTATAATTCTGATAGTCCACGAATACTTCTTATAGCTGCAACGAATCGTAAGGAGATGTTGGATAGTGCGCTTCTCCGTCCAGGACGGTTCGATCGACATATTCAAGTGGATCTTCCAGAAAAGAAAGGCCGTAAACATATTCTAGAAATTCATGCTAAGAATAAGCCCATTCATTCAGAGACCAATATGGATAAGATTGCGGAAGAATCCTATGGTTTCTCTGGAGCACAACTTGAAAGTGTGATGAACGAGGCTGCTATTTATATGATGAGAGAGAATAAGGTTGAAATTGAACAACGGCATATGTCGATGGCTATTGATAAAGTCATGATGGGTGAAAAGACAGATCGAGAGTCTACTCAGGAAGAGAAAAAGAGAGTGGCCATACACGAATTAGGACATGCCATCATGGCTGAAATTGTTCGTCCTGGAAGTGTTAGTCAAGTGGCACTTACGCCTCGGGGTCAGGCGCTAGGGTATGTTCGTCATAACCCACAAGAAGAACAATATCTGTATACGAAGGCATTTCTAGAAGAACAAATCATGATTGCGCTGGGTGGGGCTGCTTCGGAAGAAATATACTATGGTGGACGAAGCACCGGATCTAGCAATGACTTTGAACAGGCATTAAATATTGTACAAACGATGATGAAGTCAGGATTAACGTCCTTGGGTATTATTAAGCTAGAAATGGTGACGACAGAAGAGTTAATGAAAGAGAATAATATCATTTTAGAAGAATTAATGACACGTACTCGAAGCATACTTGAGCAACATCGAAATGTCTTTGATCATGCATTGGAGATTCTCCTTTCAGAGGAAAACCTATCAGGAGAGCAATTTCGATGTCTATTTCGTGAAACTTCACTTTTACCAGCATAAAATATGATGCTGGTTATTTTTTTTTACTTTTGTTCCATGCTAAGATATTATTATATGTTGGAGTGAAATATCGTATTTTTCGACAAGAAGGGTACAATACCGAATATCAGACATAGAGAGGGAGTTGCATACCGTATGTTATTTAAAAAGATTGGTGTCATCGGTGGTGGTACGATGGGACAAGGAATCGCTGAAATGCTTGCTGCAAAGGGCATTGAAGTATTATTGGTAGAGAAATCTGCAGAGAAATTAAACTATTCTTATAATATGATTGAGACAAGTCTCGACAAACAGCTTGAGAAATGGGGGATCACGAAAGCGGAGAAGAAGCTTATTCTAAGCAGAATCCAAAAAGTGGTTCATTTCGCAGAGCTGGGTAGCTGTGATATGGTTATTGAGACGATTTCTGAAGATATTGAAGCAAAAAAACTAATATTCTCACAATTGGACCAAGTGTGTCCTAATAATATTATTCTTGCTAGTAATACATCAACATTGAGTTTGACGGAACTTGCAAGTTCTACGATGTATCCTGAACGTGTCATTGGAATGCATTTTATTCATCCAGTTGGAAAAGTGGATTTAGTTGAAATCATTCGTGGATTGAAGACATCGGATATTACCTTCTTAGAAACGAAACGTTTCGTAGAAGAAATTGTAAGCAAAAAAGGAGTTATGATCTACGAATCTCCTGGATTTGTATCTTCTCGGTTAATTTGTTTATTAATTAATGAGGCACTTCATATTCTTCAAGAAGGCGTAGCATCTGCTGAAGATATCGATGATGCGATGCGTATAGGGTATCAATTCCAGAATGGTCCTCTAGAAATGGCTGATCGTTTCGGGCTTGACTCTGTACTTGCAGCTCTTGAAAGAATGTTCCGTGAATTTGGTGAATTGAAATATCGTCCGTCTACCATACTTAAGAAGATGGTTCGGGCTGGGCATTTAGGCGTTAAAACAGGTGAAGGATTCTTCAAGTACGACAAGGATGGTGACCGGGTATGAAAGTATTAGTTATTAATTCAGGAAGTTCTTCTTTGAAATACCAATTGTACGATATGAGAGATGAGTCAGTACTAGCTAAAGGTCTTGTAGAAAGAATCGGGATGGATTCTTCCATACTGAGTCATAAACCTACTGGGGGACAGGAAGTTACGGAAGTCAAAGAGATTCTGGAGCATAATACTGCTATTAGAAAAGTGTTATCGATGCTATTAGATCCAGAACATGGTGTTATTAAATCGATAGATGAAATTCAGGCTGTTGGTCATCGTGTTGTCCATGGAGGCGAATCCTTTAAGGCATCAGCACTTGTTGATGGTCCAGCTAAGTCAGAAATTCGTCGTTTGTTCGATCTAGCACCGCTGCACAATCCAGCAGCGATGATGGGGATTACAGCAACAGAAATTAACATGCCAGGTGTTCCGCAGGTTGTTGCGTTCGATACTGCCTTTCATCAGGCTATGCCTGAGAAGGCTTATTTGTATGCTATTCCTAAAGTCCTATATAACAAGTATAAAGTACGTCGATACGGTGCGCACGGTACATCACATGAATATGTTAGTCAGGTAGCAGCTGAGTTTCTTGGTCAAGCTATTGAGGATCTGAAGATTATTACTTGTCATATCGGGAACGGAGGAAGTCTAACTGCCGTTCAAGGAGGACATTCTATAGATACTTCAATGGGTATGACACCATTAGAAGGATTGATGATGGGAACTCGTAGTGGGGACCTTGATCCAGCGATTGTACCGTTTGTCATGAATAAAGAAGAATTAACTGTGAATGAAGTGAACTCTATGCTTAATAAACATAGCGGTCTTCTAGCCATATCCGGCATCAGCAGTGATATGCGAGAAATTACAGATGGTATGGCAAATGGCGATGCGAATTGTACACTTGCTTTTGAAATGTACGAATATCGTTTGCGTAAATATATAGGTTCTTATGCTGCGGCTATGAATGGTGTCGATGTGATTGTATTTACAGCAGGGATCGGTGAGAATTCCGTTGTTGTCCGTGAGAAAGTATGCGAGAATTTAACTTATCTTGGAGTAGAAATCGACGATGCACTGAATGCCATTCGTTCTGGTGAACCACGCTTGATCTCAACAAGTCACTCTAAAGTGAAGGTGCTTGTTGTGCCAACAAATGAAGAATTGGTCATTGCACGTGATACGTACCGCATTGTTAGTGAAATGAAATAGTTGTTCTTCATCATGAATATATAATATCAAAGGTCAGACAATAAGGGAGAGATTAAGGCATGTCCAACAAAAGTGTGATTCGTGATGTGTTTAAGCATGTTGGCGAAACAGTGACCATTGGAAGCTGGATCAATAACAAACGTTCAAGTGGAAAAATTCAATTTCTACAACTACGTGATGGTAGCGGATATATTCAAGGTGTAGTGGTAAAGAGTGAAGTAACTGAAGAAGTCTGGGATGCTGCAAAGAGTCTGACTCAAGAAAGTTCGCTGTATGTTACAGGGATCATTCGTGAAGAACTACGTAGTGCATCTGGTTATGAGTTGTCTGTCACTGGGATTGAAGTGATACATATCACGGAGAACTATCCCATTACTCCGAAAGAGCATGGTGTAGATTTCTTAATGGATCATCGTCATTTATGGTTGCGTTCTAACAAACAACGTGCGATTCTTGTTATTCGTGCGGAAATTATTCGTTCGGTACGCGAGTTCTTTGACACAAATGGATTCACATTGGTTGATCCACCGATCCTTACTCCGACATCTGCGGAAGGGACAACAAACCTGTTCCATACGAAATATTTCGATGAGGATGCTTACTTAACTCAAAGTGGCCAGTTATACATGGAAGCAGCAGCGATGGCGTTAGGAAAAGTATATTCTTTTGGACCTACTTTCCGTGCGGAGAAATCCAAAACACGTCGTCATTTGATTGAATTCTGGATGATTGAGCCTGAGATGGCATTTACAGATCATGAAGAAAGTTTACGCGTTCAAGAAAACTTTATCAGTTATGTTGTACAATCTGTTGTTAAGAATTGTCGTACAGAACTAGAAGCAGTTGGCCGTGATATTTCTAAGTTGGAACAGATTCAAGCGCCATTCCCTCGTATTACGTATGATGAAGCTATTGAATTTCTACATGGAAAAGGTTTCGACATTCCTTGGGGTGATGATTTCGGTGCTCCTCATGAGACTGCGATCGCTGAGAGTCATGACAAACCAGTATTCATAACACATTACCCTGTTGGTATCAAATCATTCTATATGAAGCCTGATCCAACACGTCCAGAAGTCGTGTTATGCGCTGATATGATTGCACCTGAAGGATATGGTGAGATTATTGGAGGATCGCAACGTATTGACGACCAAGCGTTGCTTGAAGAACGTTTCAAAGAACATAACTTGTCATTAGAGACATACCAATGGTATATGGATTTACGTAAATACGGATCAGTACCTCATTCTGGATTCGGTCTAGGTCTAGAGCGTACTGTAGCATGGATTTGTGGACTTGATCATGTTCGAGAGACGATTGCCTTCCCACGTACGTTGTATCGTCTATATCCTTAAGTTAAGAGGTGATGCTCATGGATAATACTGGATGGAGAACATGGGCAGAAGGTGCTTCATCAGGAATGGGATCAGGGGTAGCTATTATACCTTATGCGTTGTTTCGTTATTACCGCAGGTTGAAGTTGAATGACAATGAGTTAGTATTGTTAATGCATCTGATGTCTTTTAAGCAAGTTGAGCATAAAGAGTTCCCTACATTAGAAGATATGCAGGAACTTGCAGGGGGAACGACAACATCCATATCTCTGACGCTACAGAAGCTCATGAAGGATGGATTTCTCAGTATTGATGAAGAGTTCGATGAAGAAAATGGTATTCAATACGAACGTTATAACGTATCAGGACTGTATGACAAGTTAAGTATATGTATGGCGAATGATGCTAAGAATAGGGCGAAACAAGCTACTATTCAACGTGAAAAGACGATCTCAGCTGCAGGTGAACCTGAGGCTGAACGTAATATGTTTACCATTTTCGAGAAGGAATTTGGACGTCCGTTGTCACCGATGGAATGTGAGACGATATCGGGTTGGCTAGATCAAGACAAATACCTAGACGAACTCATTCTTATGGCTTTGAAAGAAGCTGTGTTTGCTGGGAAAGTCCATTTCCGTTATATCGACCGTATTTTACTGGAATGGAGCCGCAATCGCGTCAGGAATGTAAATGATGCAAAGGCGTACACGCAGAAGTTCCGAAGTAACGGTAGAAGTTAATAAGATGGATTAAGAATATTAAGATGAGAACCTAAAAAAGCTAATTAGCTTTTGAGGTTCTCATCTTTTTTGAATTTTTTTAGATTATAGTCTGTTCCTCTCCATCCACTGGACAGTCCAATCGACTAATGGTTTTTGTTTCAAGAATCGAACATAGGCATTTCCTACGCTATGAATCTTGATTTTGTTTTCAGTATCATACTCGTTGCCTAATCTAATGAAATCTTCATCATCGACTGCTTGAGTAGTATAAGTTACCCACTGTCGTTTTCCGTCTACCAGTATTGCGCTGCTTTCATCTGAAAATCTTTTTGTAGCGAAGTTTGCTCTTGTCTCCGCTAAATGGAGCGATGTGTTCTTTTCATATCCGACACCTATCAAGAGTACGTATCCATCTAAGGTATACAATTTATCCACAGGAGAGTTGTTACCGAAAATATTACTTAAATCATGTTCAGATGTTATATATTCTGCATGTTTACCTACCGCAGCTATCGACCTTGCAGGGTGATCAGATCGGTATGCTTCAGGCCATTTTCTAAACATTTCAGCGACGATCCCCATACTATTGGTAGGTGTAATCTCTTTATCATAAGCGGGCCAATGTTCACGAATGATAGGCCACCACTCTACGGGTTCTTCCCAATGTACGCCAGTGGATGGATCGAGATTCTTCCATGTCTGAGTGGGCATCATTAATGTTCCTTCTTCGCCTACGATTTCAAGAAGGGCCCTGATCAACGTCTCGGCGCCACCTACAACAAATCCCAGACTTTTAAATGATGTATGTACAAATATCGTCTGCCCTTTTGCTAATCCACATGTAATAAATTGTTTGATTAAATCCTCTTTGGTTAAGATGACTCTTGCTTCATGTAGTTCTGACATTGTTTAACCCCCATTTTCAATTAAAAATACAAAACAAAAACAACCCCATCGTAGTTACGGGGTTGTCTCTGGGATCTCCAGAAAAGCATAGCCCTTATGTTGTTGTAAATGAAATGTTGTGAATATTGTAGCAGTTATGACCATGGGCTACAATGGGGAATTAGTTGATAATGTGAATAGAGCTCGATTCGAAATAAAACAGCTAATGAGTGAAAAAACTCATTAATCATAATGTCTGTCCACTGTCCACTGTAATGATCTGACCGGTCATCGCCTCTTGTTCCAAGACTGCACACAAAAAAGTAGCAATATCTTCAGGCGTTGATATGTGTTGCAATAGAAGATTAGGCGCTAAGTTCTTCATTTGTTCTTCCCTTCCAGCCCACCATCTTGTTGCGACGGCTCCAGGTACAACACAATTGACTCTAATATTCGGAGCTAAGGCACGAGCTAACGATTTCGTAAGCGCGTGAACTGCTGCTTTGGATACGGCGTAAGGAAGGGAGGATCCTAATCCTGTAAGTCCCGCTATACTTCCGAGATTGACGATTGCGCCATGTTTACTCTTAATCATGAGAGGGGCAACAGCTCGTGCACAGTGAAACATGCCTTTTACATTCACATCCAATAGTTGATCCCATACTTCATCTGTAGCCGCATCAAGATCATCAAGTGGGATATGCGACGTTATGCTAGCGTTATTCACAAGCAGATCAACAGTTCCGAATTGTTGTACAACCTGTTCTACCATATCCCGTACTTCCTTGTCATGTGAGACATCTGCTTGTATCGCTATGGCATGCCCACCATTACTATTGATCCATTGAGCCGTGTCATCGGCATCTGCTTTAGAGCGCGAGTAGTTCACTACCATAGTAACCCCGCGTCCCGCAAGTGCTATGGATGTAGCCCTACCAATCCCAGTTCCACCACCGGTAACAATCGCTACTTTGTTTCTTAGATCCATCTTAAATCACTCCTTAGCTAAATTATCTTTTTACGAACTCTGAATGAGTCTAAACGTCTGTTCTTGTCATCATTGTATGATGCGATCTATATTTTGTATAATTGAATTAATTGAACGTTTGGTTCAAAATATTTGAACTAACTTTTAGAGGTGTTAAGATGGATCTTAAAACATTAAAGACATTTCAGCTGATCGTGAAACACAGAAGTTTCAACCGAGCAGCTGAAGAAATGAACTATGCTCAATCAACGGTCACAATGCAAATTCAAAAGCTTGAATCCGACTTGGGCATTCAACTTATCGAACGCGGTAAAAAGATCACGTTAACAGAAGCGGGAAGAATGTTCCACGAACAAAGTATGCAGATTGTAAAGAATATGGAGCTATTACAAGCGAATATGATGGATTTGCAGTTAGGCGAGTCAGGAAATATTCGCATTGGGGTGACGGAGCCGACAGCTAGTCATCGATTACCTGCTATTGTGGAGAGATTTTTAACACAATACCCGAAGATTAAGGTTTCAATTGAATTTGCGAGCACACCGGTGTTGAGTGAACAACTGCTCAAGGGAGAGATTGATTTTGCTCTTTGTTCTGTTCCGGATATGGGATCTGAGCTCTATTTTGATCCGCTTTTTAAGGAAGAGTTTGTACTGCTGATACCAGAGAACCATCCGCTTGCTCAAATGACACTTATTACACTGGATGATATTCGGAGAGTTCGACTCCTCATTACATCGTCAACCTGTCCTTATCGAAGAAAACTTGAGTTGGTGTTACAGGAATCAGGGAACGTTGTATTGGACACGATGGAAATTGGGAGTATGACGGCATTACAGCACTATGTCCAAAGAGGATTAGGTATTGCGTTTGTACCGAAAATTGTTCTAAACCCAGTTCTTATTGGAACAACGATACGGACGATGAGTGACTGTCAAATAGACATGACTATTGGAATCCTCTGCAAAAGATCAGAATACCCGCTGAAACGGGCTAGTTCAAAGCTATATGAATATCTCAAACAGGATCTTTTTGAAAAATAGAAACCATGAAGAGGGTGCCAAATGACGACTTATATTGCGTTCTTACGAGGGATTAACGTAGGTGGAAAGAACATGATCAAAATGGCAGTGTTAAAACAAATGTTCGAAACGATGGGATTTCAACGTGTGCAAACCTATATTCAAAGCGGAAATGTTTTGTTTCAATCGAATGAGTTGGAGGGACCGCTACTCGAACGTATCGAGCAAGAGATTGAAACGGTTTTTGGATTTTCGGTCAATGTTATGTTGAGAATAGCTGCGGAGCTGGAACAAATTATCGATAATTGTCCGTTCTCGCAGGAAACCTTGGCGGAAGCGGAAGCATCATCCGTAGGGGAAAGTCTCTATGTCGCTATGTTGGTAGAAGCGCCGGTTCAAGACGCGGTTGATCGGTTGAGTATCTACAGAAGTCCTAATGAACAATATTGTGTTGAAGGTCGAGAGGTCTATTTATTGTTTTGCAATAGTATACGTAACTCGAAGCTTGCAAATAATCTACAAAAACTTGGTGCACCTTCGACAGTTCGTAACTGGAAAACAATTAACAAACTAGTAGGAATGGCAAAATCAATGGATAATGAATAAGAAAAAAGCATCCCTTCATACATATACAGGGACAGTGTTGTATACAGAACAATAAAAGAATTACTGAAAGGGTGCTGTTTAAAACGGCCCACTCTCAGTTATTCTGTATTGCTATAAAACAAAGTGTCATCGTTGTTTCTGGTGGGGTACTCTTTTAATACTTAAGCTTGTTTTGCTATTAGGTAAGGTGTTATTGTTGCCGAAGCATTCGTTGAATTGAAGAGAACGATTCTCCAATTATTGGAACTTCTCGGAAAGATTGTTTAAGATTTTAAATATTAATATAAGAGGTGAGTTTAGATGAGTAGCGCTGAGGAGAGGGCAAAGTTAGATTTAGAAAGAATTGTTTTTATCGGGAGAAGTTATAAGGAGTATTTAGATATGTTTTCTCTTTCAGTGGAAGAATTGAAGGGGAAGAAAATACTGGATTGTCCAGCAGGGGCATGTTCATTTACAGCAGTTGGTAACAAACTAGGATTAGATATCACGGCATGTGATATTGCTTATTATCACCAGGGTGAAGACTTAGAAAATAAAGGACTGCAAGACATTGTACATACAATGGAACACATGAAGAAAGTAAAAGGAAAGTACAAGTGGGATTATTTCAAAGATATAGATAGTCTCAGAGAACATCGCCTAAGTGCATTAAAAGATTGTGCTAATGATATGAGAGAATCTAGCGAGCGATACATTCCGGTTACGCTACCTATTTTACCATTTAAAGATGCCGAGTTTGATATTCTTCTATCTGCACATTTTTTATTTACGTATGCTGATCGCTTAGAGTATGAATTTCATATAACAACGTTAAATGAATTGCTGAGGGTTTCGAAAGAGGAAATTCGTATTTTTCCTATAGTAGATTTGGAAGGGAAAAGATATGAGCATCTAAATAAAATAGTGAAATATCTCGAAGACATGGGATGCACTGTTGAGGAGGTTAAGGTGTCCTATGAATTTCAGGAAAATGCAAATTCAATGTTGAAAATATTCAAGTGGAAATAGGAAGGGGAAATGGCAAAAATGCAATCCATCAAGCTGTTTTTTTTACCTTATGCTGGAGGTTCGGCTACTGCCTGTCTAAAGTGGAAAGAACAATTAAGTCCACATATTCAGTTGATTCCATTGGAGTTATCTGGAAGGGGGGGGCTATATGGAAAGGTTCTACACGTCAGTGTACATGAAACAGTTAAAGATCTAGTCGTGGATATTCAATCTATTTTGGAACCAGGAGAGAAGTATGCAATATATGGTCATAGCATGGGTAGCAGGATTGCATTTGAATTGGTTCATGAGTTATTAGCTCACAACTATGGGAAACTTGCACACTTATTTGCTTCCGGGGGGAGTGCTCCTCATATCAAGCGTATTCAAACATACACATACGATAAACCTGACGCTCAATTTAAAGAACATCTGATGAAATACGGTCAAGATTCCAGTGAATTGTTTGAGAATAAAGAGCTTTACGATTATTTAATGCCTGTACTTAGAGCAGATTTTCAAATGGTTGAAACGTATGAATATGTTGCTAAAACGGATAAATTAAGTTGTGATCTGACCGCATTAAGGGGTACGGATGACCCGAATGTAGCTGTTAGGGATATGTTGGAATGGGGACAGTATACGACGGGTGTATTTAAGTTAAGTAGCGTCTCAGGAGGGCATTTTTTCATCAATGAGAACCATCGAGAGGTCGTTGGAATCATTAATAAAGCCTTGAATTTGGAGATGTTGTTGGTAGATTATGCCTAACGCTAAGAATTCATCGAGCGTGTATTTGCCAGATAAGTAAGTGAAGCGTGGTAAGTGGTCGCAGTTCAGGGCAACGGTTCATGTTGTCCTTTTTGATTTTTCAGGATACATATAATAGTTAAAATATTGAAACTTTGAATCTCTTAATTACGTTTATTATTAAAGAATATGACATGATTCTCTTAGATTCAGGCAATAGAGGAGACAGGGAGGCAAAGAAAGAAGTGAATCCTTCATCATTACCACGGCGTTCAACGGTACACCAACAGAAGAAGAGAAGCGAGATACGAAAGAAAAAGGGCTTTTTGTATGTGTTGACCGGAGTGTTTCTAGGGGTATTTGTGTTTCTCATCGTTACTGGAATCTGGTTGTACTTAGCGCCTTCGGCTCGAAATTTACGCTATTTAATTGCAGATACATTTATTACGACGCAGCATCGTTACCTGGCTAAATATATTATCGGTGAAGATGAATTAAAGACACGGGTGACGGAGTATAATGCACGGTTTGAGCAAATGGGAGACGAGAAGGATACGCATATCATTGAACCCCAACCGATTGTGCAAGAGCAGGAAAAGCCACTTGTCGAAATTGATAACATAACAGGTAGCGGTTATACCGGATTTGTCATGATTGTCAATGACCCGAAAAAGGTCCGGTTGGGTATACCGAATAAAGTGGGTATAGGGGAAAAGGTATCCGATATGGTCAAGCGCACAGGTGCTATTGCCGGAGTCAATGGGGGTGGGTTTGCTGACCCGAATGGGAAAGGCAATGGCTTCAAACCGATTGGGGTCGTTATTTCGCAAGGACAGCTATATTATAACGGCATGGGGGGCAAGAAGAGCACGCAGATCGTAGGTCTAGACAAAGAAGGTAAAATGATTGCTGGTAACTACACGCTTAAAGAGCTGACAGAACTGGGTGTTCAAGAGGCGGTTACGTTCCAACCACGTATGATAGTCAACGGGAAGGGACTCATTAAGAACGCAGGCGAAGGGTGGGGCTTCGCTCCAAGAACGGCTATGGGACAACGTGCAGATGGAGCGATACTATTTGTTGTCATTGATGGAAGACAGGTGGGAAGTGTAGGCGCCAACTTGTATGATCTGCAGCAAATCCTACTTGAACACGGCGCTGTAATTGCAGCGAATTTGGATGGGGGTTCCTCCACCGTGTTGGTCAAAGACAATGAGATCGTTAATAATCCGTCTTCTCAGTATGGCGAGCGGTATCTGCCTACAGGATTTCTGGTCTTTGAACATCCTGAGCAGGTCAGTACACCCAACATTTGGGAGGGTCTAGATTCGAAGGACATTGATGCGGGGAAGAAGCGGAAATGAGTTGTACATAGATAGATCAAGGAGATAGTAAGGGGGAATAGCGTTGTTGAAAAAAATGACAGGGATGTCTTCGTAAGCTCTCTTATTAGTGTGTCTAAGGAAGACTTGCCGGTAGGTACCGTTCTCCATTCAATCAGCATGGTTGGGATTTAAGATCGCCAGATACAACGGATGTAGTTTTTTTGCTAATGGATAACGCTAGTGAGTAAGCAGTTGCTTTGGCAGCTGCTTTTTTCTAATGCTCATCCCTAATGATGAATATTCCATATCAAACAATAAGTTATGAAAGTTTTGTCTCTCAAGTGAGAGTTTCTCTAATATTTCTCGTCTATATAGTATAGAACTCCTAGGAGGCTTGCCGGTGGAAGAACGAGTACATGAGAATGATGACGAAAAACAATGGATTAGCCGTGTGTTGAAGGGAGATAAAGAGGAGTACGCCTTTTTGGTGAATCGGTACAAAAATAAAATATACGGTCTTTTACGTGGAATGGGGGCTGACGACCAGGACGCTCAGGATCTGACTCAGGAGACCTTTATAAGGGCATATCGTAAACTGGCTGTACATGAAACCAGTAAAAGTTTTGCGGCATGGCTGTATACCATTGCCTCCAATCTGTTCAAAGACTTACGGAGAAAATCACATCCAATGGGGTGGATGGAGGAATCTCCGCCTGTTCCCTCGGCAGATGACAATCCTGAAGCGATTCTGTTGCAAGGTGAGCATCGAACAGAGCTTCAGGTTCTGATGAGGCAACTGCCTCCCAATTATCGAGTAGCACTGTTACTCCGCTATACGAATGATTTGAGCTATGAGGAAATGAGCGAAGTATTGGACGTTCCGCTGAACAAAATCCAAAATGACCTTTATCGAGCTAAATTAAGATTGAAAAAGATGCTAACTGCAGAGGAGGTAAGGACTGATGCAATGCTTAACCACCGATGAAATGGAAGAATACATAACGGATGCTCATATGTCCCAAAAACAACATGTGGCCTCTCATATTGCTACCTGTTTTCATTGTCTTACTCTTTATCAAAAACAGCGTAAAGAGCAAGATCGCTGGTCTCAAGAGTTGTTTGAGGAAGTCTTGCCTGATTCATTTACAACCAATGTAATGGCCTTGATAGAGCGAGAAGAGATAGAACTTACTACTTCAAATGACTTAATGAAGGTACCTATTAAGCAAGACACCATACCGAATGCATCACATCTAGAACAGAGCGATGGGATTAGGAGCGTACCTGTAACCGTCATTGAACCTACCTCTGTCGCCGAAACGGTATCGACCACTAGAAAAGGCTTGTTCAAACGAAGAAGCACTGGATTCTGGAAGATAATGATTGGGGTAGCCGCACTGTTGATCATTATGAGTTCCGTCCTTATGTATTCCGTACCTACACTTGCGGAGAAGCTCCGTTCTCTATTTGGGCAAGATTCTGGTGTTGATATTGGGTTACTACGAGCACAAGAGTTTGGGTTGGTCGAGCATCCGAATATTAATGTAAAAGATAAAGGGTACACTATCAAAATCGATGAAGCAGTAGCAGACCCTACCCGTGTGATTATAGCATTGCAATTATTCGGGCCTGATGGCAAACATGATCGAAACCGGCTAGAATTTTATCCTACGAATAACATTACTATAAAAGATGATCAAGGGGAAATCGTTGGAAAATTATACGATATGGGTGTTACTAAAGATTTTTACTACATGGTTGCGTTCTTCGCCGAACCTCTTCAAACCGACCGGATTACCATAGAAGGCCGTATTTCGCAGTTGGGTAATAAAAGCCGAAATATTCAATATCTCCAAGGAGAATGGAACTTTGACTTTTCCATCGATCTGAAGGAAGCAAAGAAAAAGACGATGGTTAAGCCACTGAATAGTAGTTATACCACCCCGGACGGAATGACAGTTCGCTTGAAGAGGTTGACTCGGATGGTACAGGGTGTCCGTTTGGAGCTGGATACAGAACTAAGTGAAGAGGCGTTAATCCGCTCTCCCGGCGAATTATGGAAGCAGCAAGATTTAAAGTTTCATTTCGGGGATATGCAGGGCAATGAAATTCACAGTGTCAATACGAGAAAGGTACCTAGTAAGGATAGTGTGATGGCGGGGTCTCATCTCCCTGGTGACAAACCAGGATTGATGCATTGGAGCTATACATTCAAATATTTACCACAAGATAACCCTTATACTTTCGTATTCGATGGTTACTCAGTCTCAGAACGCGATGATGCTTCTATCCAGTTTGAACCTTCCAAACTTAAAGATCATCCAGTTCCTTTCTATGCTGATGGAGATGAGATCATGCTAAAAGATTTCACAATAGAGTCTCCACCGAATACCAATGGTGAGAAAGTGGAAGGTGTGTTACATCTGGATGGGAGGTTGTGGAACGAGGTCGCATATGACTACGATCAATGGACATTGAAAATTCCCGATGGTCAAGAGTATACTGTTTCTAAGCGAGGTAGTTCGACCACGGAAGCATCAGGTTGGAAAGACGGATATATTATACTCGGCGGCGGACGAAATCGTCTATTCGAATTCCGTGCACCAGGCATGACGACGATTCCAGATCGTCTCGAACTGAGACGTACAATCGTGAATCGACTTTATACTAACGTGGAATGGTCAGCGCCAATGAAAGAAGAGCACAAACTTCCTTAAATGATGAGCGTAGTGAGTATGATACCTGAAAAAAGTGAAAAGGCAGTTGCATTGGCAACTGCTTTTTTTTTCATCCGTTAATGGAGAGGAATATAGAGTTACAAATGGATACTAATTGGAAGTTGTATAGTAAAATATAGGTCCAAACCTTTATGTGTGCTTAAGAAAAGTAACGATTCATCAAGAGTGCGCTGAGATATCGGCAAGTTCAATTTTCATGGAATTCCACAGTGTAAGCCTGTTGATTACACTATTGTTTAATTAACGTTGTTCTCACAAATTGGCCAATATTCGTGATGGCATGTTGTGCTTCGGGCAGCATGTATGCTAAGAAGTGGAACACACTCCACATGTTGTCCCATACTTCGAGCGTGACTTCGACACCTGCATCTCTTGCAAGGTCAGCAAACCGAGTAGCGTCACTTAACAAAACCTCATGGTCACCTACTTGGATGAGTAACGGGGGTAATCCTCTTAAATCCATCCTTAAGGGTGATAATATAAGGGGGACTTCCGTGGATACATCTCCTAGATAAGCGCTCAGAATCCTTTGATTACTTTGCATACTCCCAGTAGGATCAAGTTCCGCTCGACTCTGATACGATTGGCCATCCAAATGCACAAGATCAGTATGCGGCGAGATGAGAAAGGCGCCTGCCGGCAGTACTTCATTAGCATCACGTAAAGATAGTAGTGTCATCAGTGCAAGACTGCCTCCGACTGAATCACCACTCAATATAATATTATGGGATGCGTAGCCACTCTCCAATAACCAATGATAGGAACTCAGGCAATCCTCATTTGCAGCGGGATATGGATACTCAGGTGCTAGACGATATTCCAAGGTCAACACTTTCATACCACTAGATTTTGAAATTCTTGCAGCAAGATCACGATATGTTTCGCAGGTGCCTGCGATAAATCCCCCGCCGTGAAAGTAAAGAATCACTTGTTTCGCTGTCTCTAGGTTATTATCCTCAGTACTGATCCACTCACCTTTTAAGTGTCCGACAGCGACCTTTTCGACCATAACATCAGCAAGTTGAGGGAGTGTCGTTGCTGCTTCCGCCATATCTTGCCGAATTTGCTCAACAGCCTTACCATCGTAGTTACTGGTTTGTCGTAGATAATTTTTGATCTCCGTGAGCTGTTCTACATGAGTCTTTTGCATACTAATTCCTCCTACAAGGTTAATAAGGTTATTATAAAACCCGTAGTAAGGTACAAGGTCAAGTTAAGAATTCATTTTGAGAGTCTGGAGTACATCCTGCACATCAGGATGTTTATTCGTTTCCTGCAGACTGGATTTCAATTCAGATAACATTGATTTTGCATTCTCTTTCTTGCTAATTTCTTTGTTTATACTGTTGATTTTTCTATCAATAACATCAATGAAGTCAGCAATGCTGATATTATGATCTTCAGACTTCGTTAGCGCCTTCTTTATTTCCTTAAGTGTAAATCCACACAGCTTAGCATTTTTTATAAAGGTGAGCCGGATCAGGACTTCATCTGTATATAAACGATAGCCGGATTCTGAACGTTTCGGGGGTTGAATGAGCCCTTGCTCTTCGTAATATCTTAAAGTTTCAATATTCACATCTGCCATATGTGCGATTTGTCCCCGTTTAAATCCTTCCATTAGTAACACCAACTTTCATAATCGATTAGATAAGATCACTAATATCATAGGTCACATTGTATAAATATGTAAATAAAAGTTAGGTTATAAAGTGCTACTCTTGTAGAGTGAAGAATTTGTAAGGAGGATGCATAATGAAAATAAGAAAGTTCCATGATTCGGATATTAGTCAGATTGTCTCTTTGTTCTATGAAACAGTGCATACGGTTAATAAACAACATTATACGCAAGCGCAATTGGATGTTTGGGCACCAAGAGATGAAGAAGCGCTTAAACTGACAACTTGGAAAGATTCTTTGAATCTCAATGTAACGTATGTTGCAGAGATCAACGGTACAATCATTGGGTTTGCTGACATGACTCAAATGGGTCACTTAGATAGGTTGTATATACATAAAGATTTTCAGAGACAAGGAATAGCGTCATTTTTGGTGAACAAGCTTGAAGGCGAAGCCCAAAGATTGGGTCTTCTTGAAATGGATACAGAAGCAAGCATCACTGCACAACCATTTTTTGAACATCACGGGTATCGCATAACTCAATCGCAGGTTGTTGAGCGCAAGGGAGTTACATTAGCTAATTTCAAGATGATTAAAAATTTATTGAATAAATAAAAAGATTTCATTTCACTAAAACCGTTTAGCCTGTTCGGCAGTCTAATCATGGAAAGGAACGAGGTGGGGGATTGTCTACGGAAGAACTGGTGATGGCTGCACAACGGGGCGACCATGAAGCGTTTCATCAATTAGTAAGTACAAATAAGAAGAAACTTTACTCTATAGCCGTGGCGTACTTGAAGGACGAGAATGATGCTTTGGAAGCTATCCAAGAAACGACATGCAGGGCCTACACCAAGCTTGCAAAATTAAAGGAGCCAAGATATTTTCAGACTTGGATGATACGTATTCTTATCCGATGTTGCATTGACGAACAAAAAAGAAAACGTAAAATGATGCCTTTGTTTCAAGTGACCGAACCGCTTGCTATGGATCTTGAACTAGACTTCAAAATGAGTATGGAAATGGCAATCAATCTGCTCGCTCCTAAGCTGCGTCATATCATCATCCTTAAATACTATGAGGATATGACGCTTAGTGAGATTGCTAATCTGTTAGAGAAACCTGAGGGTACAGTGAAGACTTGGCTGAATAAAGCATTAAAAGAACTTAGGATCGAATTTCGGAAGGAGGGGGAATACGAATATGTCCAACCCAACTGAACAGAATATGGACGGTGAATTAGATGATCGGATTGAGGCTGCCATTACGGATGGCATTCGGAGAGGGCAAATGGAGACAACACGTCGCAGTAAACAAAGGCGAAGACGATTTACAGGAGTGATCTTTACGACAGTGTTACTCTTCACTTGTATGTTCACAATAAAGGTATCACCGGTTTTTGCTGCTATGGTCAGGGATATTCCTGGACTTGAAAAGTTCGTTGATTTGATCAACAATACATCGGATAAAGGCATCCAACTCGCTTTAGATAACGACTTCATCCAACCCATCGGCGTCTCCGACGAGCATGAGGGCATGAAGTTCACGGTTCAAGGCATCATCGCAGATGACTCTCGAATGGTCGTGTTCTACGACATTCAATTGCCGGACAAGAATACTTTCGTCCAAATTGAAAGGGTGTCTCTATATGATGGATCAGGTAAGGAAATACTGAGCTCAAGCAGTTACACTACTTACTCAGAGGAAATGAAAAAAGTCATTCGAGAATCTGGAATTCAGCGAGAAACTATGGTATTTGAAATCAGGGAAGGGAAATCACTCCCTAGCGAAGTGCAACTTGAAGTCATGCTCAAAAAGTCGGAATTATTGGATTCCTCTAGTGCACCCAAGGAAATGATTGCTGGTGAAGCGGAGAATATAGGCGCAAAGGACGAAGTTAGAGGAACAGAATTTAAAGTGACCATACCGATAGATCGGGCAAGATTTGCTGGGCTTCAACAGGAGTATATTATCGGAGAATCCATCCAGATCGAAGGGCAGAGCATCACCTTTTCAAAAGCGATCGTCTCTCCATTACGCATTTCTTTGTATATGGATTATGATGCTAACAATTCCAAACAGATTTTTGGACCCGGAGATATTCAGTTCGTAGACGACGAAGGTGCTGTTTGGAAGACGATATCTGGAAGTTCATTAAAGGATCACCCGGTTTATCATTTTGAGAGTCCATATTTCAAGTATCCTAAGTCGTTGACCATCGAAGGTAGTTGGTTTCGTGCACTCGACAAAAATAAAATGTCCGTCATCGTAGACACAGAGAAGGGACAGTTGCTACAGGCACCGGACGGTAAACTTAATCTTCAAGGGATAAAGACCACCGATAAATATTTGAAACTAGATTTTGCTCTTCGCAATCTCGATTCAGCAGACAATATGGGTTATTCTTTGTTTGAAGGGGAGTTTACTGACGCAGATGGTAACATACACCAGAAGGGTCATCGTGAAGAGACGAGTACAACTGGTTTCGATTTATCAAGTACGGTAGAGCAACATAACTTGCAATATATAGACAATAAAACCTATAAACAACCACTTACCTTCAAAATTTTTAACTATCCAGCATATATCCGTAATCCATATAAGATTCGTATAAAGTAAAGAGGGATTACTTTCCCAAAAATATATCATCTCACGTCATGATGTGATATTATAGTTAAAATATTGTAAATACGATGATTAGAAGAGTAAATAAAGGTAATTCATTAACAGAGAGCTCCGAAGGGTGAAAAGGAGTAATGAATGATTTATTGAAACAAGTCTATGAGTATCATGTCGGAACCGGATTCGAGGGGATGGCATGACAGGAGCTCCTGTTATAGAGCTAGAGTATAAACATGATATTCAATCATGTCGTACTTGAAGAGGTTATTATGGCAACATAATAACGAATCTGGGGTGGTACCACGAATATCAAATCTCGTCCTCAAGACTAACGTCTTGGGGGTGAGATTTTTTTGTTGTCTAAAGGACATGGAAGGTGAAGTTGGTTTGTAACAATCTAGGGATGGCTGACGAACATGATCATATTTCAGATGTTAGAAAGGAGTAACACAATGAAAGTGAAATCAATTTCAGATTATTGGAAGTATTCTTCGATGTTATTATTTGGGATAGGAGTTTCAAATATAGGTTCGTGGATTTACTTTATTGCACTTAACTTAATCGTGCTCGATATCACGAAGTCACCACTTGCTGTTGCGGGCCTTTATATCATGAGGCCTCTGGCGACAATATTCACGAATCTCTGGTCCGGAAGTCTAATTGATCGTTTGAATAAGCGGAATCTAATGGTGTGTCTAGATATATTTCGGGCAGTAATCATCACCTTGTTACCCTTGAATTCTTCAATCTGGTACACGTATACCCTGGTCATTCTAATTAGTATGGCAGGTTCCATGTTTGGACCAACATCGATGACTTACATCACACAACTGATACCAGAGGAACAAAGACCGAGGTTTAATTCACTTAATACCTTAATCAACTCTGGCGCATTTCTAATGGGTCCAGCTATCGCGGGAACTTTATTCGTTATAAGTTCACCCGTGATCGCAATCTATCTGAATGCGATAGCTTTATTTATTTCAGGAGTCATTACGGTATTCATGCCAAACTTGGAGAGACAAACAACGCACGGGAAATCAGAATTCCAACAAAGGATATCGTTGGCGTTATTGAAAAAGGACTGGGATATGGTCATACAGTTTTATCGACAAAACGTTTATGTTATGGCTATCATTTTTCTATTCGGAGGTGTAATGTGGGTCATGGCATCGGCAGTGGACTCACTGGAGGCTTCTTTTGCAACGCTGGTAATAGGAATGTCTGAAAGTGACTATGGTGTTCTAGTTAGCATTGCGGGTGCAGGTATTATTGTAGGGGCTGTCGTTAACACCGTTATTGTAAAAAAAATGACCACGTCGTTAATGATTGGAATGGGTTCATTAGGTGTCTGCTCTGGCTATATGATTTATGCGTTCTCCAGTTCATTTCTATACGCAGCTGTTGGATTTTTCATTCTCGCGTTTTGGCTTGCATTTGTAAATACAGGATTCGCTACATTTTATCAAAGTAATGTCCCCGTGGATGTAATGGGTAGAATAGGAAGTCTGAATGATTTTATTTCAGCCATACTTATCATAATCACAACCGTGTCTCTCGGTGTCGCCGCAGAATTCCTTTCAATTCAAATAGCCGTTATTGCCGGGGTTCTGCTGATGCTATTATTAGGAATTGTGTTATGTGCGTGTGTACTGATTCCGCATTTTAGATGTAGAGAAAGCTTGAACAAGGTATGATAAAAATCATCATATTTGTAGGCAAGAAAATCGTTGGAAATGGTGTAACAACTGCTTTACTTATAAGAAACGGTTTAAGAGTGATTTCGGAAGAGAACTTAACGAATTTTCTTGATGATCTGTAAAGGATACTTATCCTATTGACAGTAAGCTATATTTCAATTATGCTTTACAAGGATTATTTTGAACCATCACAAACTCAGTATTTTTGAGAGACGAAATTTTTAAAAGGGAAACCTTTTTTTCAGTCGTCACTTGTCCTTAGGACAGGTGGCGACTTTTATTTTGTACTAGAAGGAGTGTTAAATATGAATTTGTTGAAATATTCAATTTTTGCGATATTGGGAGCGGTATCGTATGGTACATTGTCGACGATGGTGAAGCTTGGATTTAAGGACGGTTTTACTTCAGGAGAATTAATTGGTAGCCAATATTTGATCGGCTGGGTCATAATTGCTGCTATTTATCTGTTCTCATTTAATTACAAGATTTCATGGAAGAACGCTGGACAACTCTTGATTACGGGTTTGATGACGGCTTTAGTAGGCATAACCTACGCGGTCTCTGTATCTGAATTGCCCGCTTCTATTGCGGTTGTATTCCTGTTCCAATTCACTTGGATAGGTGTTGTTATTGAAAGTATAATGACTAGAACATGGCCAAGTAAGAGTAAATTAGTAGCCATCTTATTATTAGTAATAGGTACATTGATGGCGGGAGCTATCTTTAATCAATCCTTATCTGCATTGAGTATGAAAGGCGTATTGTTTGGGCTTCTTGCTGCCTTATTCTTTGCACTTTACATGGTACTTTCTTCAAAAGTTGCAACGCAGGAAGCGGCTCCAAAAAGGTTGTTCTTTATTAGTACAGGAGCGTTCTTAACGATGTCCCTTACAACAAATCCGGTACACCTTGTAACCCAACTAACAGAGACAAGTCTTTGGAGATATGGTTTGCTACTTGGGGTGTTAGGTGTCGTAGTTCCGTTCTTTTTATTTGCCATTAGTATGCCTAAAATAGGAGCAGGATTAGGAACGATTCTATGTGCTGCTGAATTACCATCAGCAATGGTGGTATCGGTTATCTTTTTAGGAGAATTGATTACACCTCTGCAATGGAGCGGGATGTTATTGATTGTACTAGGGATCATGGCTCCAGAAATAATAAGAAGGATGTCATTTACACACCAATCGGGTAAAAAATTGTTGCCTTACAATAGACATGGATGATGATCATCCTCAGAATGGATATTATGATATGATAGTCATGGTTAAGATTTCTGCAATTTATGATTGAGAAATAGATCCCGTTGTCTATTTTCAAACTAACCTTCAGGGTGAACACAAATGAGTACTCATATTGGAGCAAAAGCTGGCGAAATTGCTGAAACGATACTATTACCATGAGATCCACTACGTGCAAAGTTTATTGCCGAGACGTATTTGCAAGACGTCATCTGTTATAACGAAGTTAGAGGCATGCTCGGATTCACGGGTACGTATAAGGGACAACGTATTTCTGTTCAGGGAACGGGTATGGGGATTCCATCAACTAGCATTTATGTGAATGAATTAATTAGTGAATATGGTGTTAAGAATCTGATTCGTGTAGGTACTTGTGGAGGTATGCAAGAGCATGTTCGTGTCCGTGACGTTATTCTTGCACAGGCTTCTTGTACAGATTCAAGTATTAATCAGCACATTTTTGGTGGTTATGATTTCTCACCAGTGGCAAATTTCAATCTACTTAAAACGGCTTATGATCTTGGTGTAGCTAAAGGGCTTAAATTGCATGTTGGTAATGTATTCAGCTCGGATATGTTCTACAGGGATGATACTTCGGTTGTACAGAAGTTTATGAAATATGGTGTTCTGGGTGTGGAGATGGAAACGACCGCTATCTATACACTAGCTGCGAAGTATGGTGTTAATGCACTAACGCTTCTGACAGTAAGTGATCACTTATTGACCGGCGAAGAGACAACCTCTGAAGAACGTCAGAGTACATTTAATGATATGATGGAAGTAGCATTGGAAACAGCTATCAAATTGTAATTCGTACATTTGGGTGCGTAAGTTATGAAATAGCCTTTAAATAGAGACTGAGCGAGGATATTCTTGTTCAGTCTTTTTATAGATTTACTGAGACTTAAATGGAACATGGAAATTATATTTTCATCAGAAGTGCAGGGGGAAATGATAAAATGGACGTCTAAGATTAGGGGAAGGAGAGGAGAACTATTGACGAGGATAAAATCATAGAAGATATTCTTCAAGGGGACTCAGCAGCATTTCGATTCATTGTAGATCAATATAGTAAACATATATTCCATACGACATACTCCGTATTACGCGATGTAAAGGATGCAGAAGATGTTGCCCAAGAGACCTTTATCCAGATCTATAAGTCTCTTTCTCAATATCGATCCCAAGGGTTTAAATCGTGGATTACGCGAATTGCAATGAACAAGGCCATTGATCTGAAACGAAAGAAAACGCGGCGAGGCGAAGATAAGCAATATCCTGTGTTCGATATGGAATTGATTCCTTCAGATGAGGAAGATCCGTTTAACCTTACGATTCGCAAAGAAAAGAAGGAACTCTTTAAGCAGAAGTTACAGACGATTCCTGATAATCATAGGGTTGTACTTACAGCATTTTACCTAGATGAGAAGAATTACGAACAAATCGCCCTAGAACTAGAGGTTAAACCCAAGACGGTAGAATCTAAATTATATCGGGCAAGAGAGTGGATTCGGAAGAAATGGAAGGAGGAAGATTGGAAATGAAACATTTAAGCGTGGAAGATAAGCGAAGACTAGGACAACGTTATTTAAGTGGTGGCTGTACGATGGAACAAGAGAAGTCTTGGGAAATGCTACTACTTGGAGATACGGAAGCGATGGATTTACATATCCAACTTCTATCTTCCGTGGAACTACGCATGCCGGATATTATGGATTCGATACAATTTACGGATGACGTCATGAATAGCATACCGGTTCATCTCTACGAGAAGGAAGAGAGTCGTATTGAACAACAACGACGGTGGTTCGAACATCCTATTTTCAATTATGCTGTGGCTGCATGTGTGACCTTGTTATTCTTGTCTACAGGGCTTTTTGATAAATTAGTTACTGGGGATTTAACTGTTATAGCTAACGATCAGAAACAGACGACACCTTACAGCGAACAGATGATGGATATCACAGTGACCTGGCTAGATCAATTGAAACGATAAATGAACTGAGAGGATGGATGGATGTGCATAATGAACGAAATGGACTTTTGGCTTTCGCATTAAATGTGTTCCCTGGGTTGGGACATTATTTCTTGGGAAGAAAAACGAAAGGATTTCTATATGCTTTAATGTTCTTTGGAAGTATTGGTGTGAGTTTTTTGTTTGGATCAGCTATTCATGATTATGATGTGATAGGCATCGGAGTGGCATTTGGACTATTCTTCTGGTGTATTAGCATGCTTGATTTAATAATCTTCTTACTAAGAAGGCCATCCTCACCCCAGATTGTATCACAAATGAGAAATGAACTAGGTCATGCAATTGATGAACATGGACACTTGATAAGTGAACCAACCGTTACGAAAAGCGAACATAGTGAGCGTTTTTACACGATTCTATTATCATTTATCCCAGGGCTAGGACATCTTCAATTAGGTTTGATGCAGCGGGGATTATCTTTTCTAGTGGCATTCTTCGGGTTGTTGACGATCATGATGTTCGTTACAGGGATTACAAGCTCATCGGTATTCATGTTGTTTCTCGGTGTGCTCCCCATTATTTGGTTATATTGTATATTTGATGTAGTACAACAAATGAATCGGAAGCAGGCAGGGGAGACGTTATTCGATCGAACATTATTTGAGGAATTTGAGGAAGGACGAGAAGATGGTAAACGTAGTAAAACATTAGTGACATTGTTGTCTGCCTTTCCTGGTGCGGGACATATGTATCTCGGATTGCAAAAGAGAGGGTTACAACTGATGGTATTGTTCTTGGGTTCCATCTATATACTAGATATTCTCAGACTATCATTGTTCATGTTCCTCATCCCAGTGATTTGGTTCTATAGTTTCTTTGATGGACTACAGCAGGCATCTCGTTATGGCAAAGAGCCGCTTATTGATCGACCGCTTGTTGAAGGAATTGACAATCATCGTGGGTTGCTAGGTATAGCATTATTATTACTTGGGTTGTATTATTTAGGTACACAATTTCTTATACCTGTATTGGATGCAAGATTCCCTGAGTATCATATTGATTCCAGATTCCGTTCGTATATCCAAACGTTCATCGTTTCGATACTATTTATCGGCGGGGGACTGAAGCTTGCGCTTGGGAATAAGAAGTTGAATAAGAAATCGGATCAAGCTCGACTACGTCGTTAATGTTATCCATTTAAATGTAGGAGGTATTCATGACAACAGCGTTGGTGTTAGGTGGTACACGATTCTTCGGAAAGAGATTAGTAGAGCTCCTTTTAGAAGAAGGGGTAGAGGTAACGATCGCTACTAGAGGGATTACTTCGGATACTTTTGGAGATCGAGTAAAACGTCTTGTCGTGGATCGAGAGAGTTATGATTCATTATTACTAGCTACTGAAGGTTTAGAATGGGATGTCATATACGATAATATTTGTTATTCTCCACAAGATGCATGGAATGCCTGTGAAGTGTTTGCAGGTAAGGTGAAGAGATATATTAATACATCAAGCATCTCCATATATGAATCCAATCCTAATGAACACATAGAAACAGAAGTGGATCCAACTACGTATCCTATACAGATGGGAACACGCTCAGATTTCGATTATGGTATGGGTAAAAGACTAGCAGAAGCCGTATTTGCTCAACATGCCATATTCCCTGTGTGTAGTGTTCGATTTACTTTTGTCGTGGGTAAAGATGATTATACTAGGCGTCTTGAATTTCACATCGATCGGATTAAGAATGGGACACCGATACGTATTCCTTCTTTAGATGCAAAGATTAACTTCATCTCTTCGGATGAAGCGGCTTCATTACTATGCTGGCTGAAGGATCAATCGCTTACTGGACCTCTAAATGCCTGTGCCACAGGTGAGATATCATTAGCAGAGATGATCGCATTAATGGAACAAGGAGTGGGCAAGACAGCCATTACAGATCAACATACAGAGGATTTGAATCACTCACCTTATGGTGTGGAACAATCGTTCTTCAGTAGCAATGCTAAGGCAGTTGAAGCAGGATTCCCCTTCACATCATTAAATGAGTGGTTTCCAGCTCTAATTAGTCAGTTGACGCGTACAACTTAAGAAATGTTGAATTAGAAAAAACAATCCCAATCCTAATGATAGGAATGGGATTGTTTTGTATGTGACGATATCGGGTAATAAGAACAATTCATCACCTTACTACACCCTTATTTCACATGCACGTTCCTAACGAATGATTATCTCTTAGGAACGTTATTCAGCAGCAAACCGCGATACAAATATTCAAAAATAAATTCAAATGCCTCTAAGTGTCTCTTAGCTTCAAAAGCATTCTTACCCCAGGCACAGATACCATGATTCTGTAACAATATGCCAGGTACCGCAGGATTAAGCACACCAGGAACTTCTGCTGCAATACTTGGAATGTGTGCATAATTAGGGATAACTGGAATGGCAATCTCAGCATTCTCTTCCCAGATGTTGAAAGCTTTAATCAGTTCAATACCTTGAGCTTTAACAACCCCCGTCTGACCAAGCCATTCGCTAATCAGGTTGTTGTATACGGTATGTACGTGGAACACCGCACCGCAACCAGTCAATCGATATATTTCACAATGGATCAGTGTTTCGGCACTTGGTTTGAGTGTCGTTGTTTCACACGCTTGACCGTTCTGATCTACGAATAAAAAGTCCTGAGGCGTATTTACAGATTTATCTTTACCACTTGCAGTTACCGCGAAATGAAATTGATCCTCTTGAAATTCCCCAACTCGAATGGATAAATTACCGCTTGTTCCAGGGAACCAATTACGCTCTGCAAATAGGGTTTTTACTTTTCGTAGGTCATCGAGCGCCTGTTGTTTTTCTTCTAAGGTGATATTCTCAAAGCTCATGATTTCAGCACTCCTTGTTCTTGTTTCAGTTGCATATCTTTCACAATATCATGAAAAGTCTCGTAAGGAACATGGTCTACACCAAGCTCTTCACACTTTGTAGTGAGGTGGGAGCGGGAATAGACAAGATCTGCAATTTTGGCACCTTCGAAATCAGTTAGGCTATCTCCAATAAGGATTCGGAAATAAGATTCCTCTGGAAACATTCGCATCACCGTTGTTTTACACATGCCGCACCCACTCTTGCAAGGAGGAAGACATGGATTGGGCCAAGTGATTTCCATTTGTTCACCTGTAAAGTCAGCACCATTGCAATAGATATGACCCGCAGGAATGCCAAATGGTTTCAGCATAGGATGGATGAAGAAATCCATCCCACCACTAGTGACATTGAATTCAATATTCTCAGCTTCAAGATAGTAGAGAAAGTCTTGGAAACCTTCGCGTATCCCAGCGGTATTTAGTACAAAAGAAGTGAGTTCTTCCTTTTGGCTAGAAGGTATGAGAGCGAACATAGCTCCTACACCTACTTTTAGCGTTAACCGTTGTTTAATCGTATCTTCAACAATAGCCTCATAACCAGCAGGTTTGAATTGGTTCATAATCGCAACAATATTATCTGTAATTGTAATAGTACCGTCGAAATCGCAAAAGATGACGGTTTTCTTAGGTAATGTCATTATTTTCCTCCCCAGATGTTCAATGCTGTTTGTAGTTCAGGAAATGAATGTGCATAGTCGGATAAAGGGATGTTGTGTGTAGCTGCATCAATGGCTTGTAAAAAAGCACGTCCGCCTGCAGCGGTACCCATCGGATGGCCGTGAATACCGCCACCTGCATTGACTACGACGTCCATACCGAAATCTTGAAGTATTACCGGTACGAGGCCGGGATGAATTCCAGCAGAAGGAACAGGCATACTTGTCTTTATAGATAAATCTGAGCTTATAAGTTCATCTCGGATCGCTAAATTCTCATCCCGTGGCATCGTGACAGATCCATATGGAGAAGGGAAAAGTACCAGATCCGCACCAGCTAGGCGCATCAATTGCCCAAGGAGTACTGACGCTGAAATACCATAATGTGGTGAAGGGTACATTGCACCAGCCAATGCAGGATGTGCTGCAATCGGTACGGTAATCTCTGGATCACTGCTGAGCTCATGTAGGACATCATAGCCATAAGACAGGACATTGAAAAGTAAGGCATTTGCCCCTGCATCAATAGCTCTTAGCGCTTGTTGTTTCAGATTGGAGGTTCGTCCAGTTAAGTTCGTAGCGTAAAGAAGTTTTTTACCGGTCTCTTTACTCGCTTCTTCCGCGGCTCTAACACAGATCTCGACACGTTTCTCAATCGGTGTTAGTTCATTCTCGAACAAAATCTCATCATCTTTGATGAGATCAACACCACCCAAAGCTTGAAGGGTGAATTGCTCACGAAGTTCATCTAGATTAAGCCCAATGACAGATTTAAAGATACTCATTAGGAGTGGGCGATTGTGTACATCAAGTTGTTGTCTGATGCCTTCAATTCCAAATTTAGGACCTGGAAAAGCTGACTGAAATGACTCTGAGAATCCCAGCTTGATTAATTTGATTCGACCATCCATAGAGATTTTACCAAAAACAGTGACAAGAAGTGCTGGAATGTCACGGCTGAAATTCACATCAGGGTAGGCAATGGTGATATCCGCATACCGGTGGGTATCTGATAAGTCTTCATGTACATCGACATGTAATACTTGGCCTAGGTGCTTTTGCATGGCGGTACGTTTCGCTTGAGGTAATTCAGTCCAACTTCCTACCGTTAATCCAACAGCGATCGATTCTGCCTTTTTATGAAAATCCGCTTTCGGATCATGCAATCTATAAGTAGCTGTGCAATAACTCATTTAAATTTCCTCCTCAAGAGCCGCACCCATTTCACGGGATCGTTCACTACAACGATTGACAGCAGCAATAACATCTTCGAAAAAATCACCTTCGTCAAGCACGCTAATCGCGGCTTGGGTAGATCCGTTAGGAGAAGTGACTTTCGCTCTCAGAGCGCTAGGTGCTTCTCCCGTTTGTTGTACCATTCGTGCAGCACCAAGTACGGTCTGAACCGTCAATTCTGTACATTGTTCTGGGGTTAGACCACCGCGAACGCCTGCAGCGATCATCGCTTCCATCATATAGTAGATATAAGCTGGGCCACTACCCGAAATTCCAGTCAATAAATCCATATTTTGCTCTTCAATAATTGTAATCGTCCCTACAGCTTCAAACAAAGTCGTAACAATACGTTGTTGATCTTCAGTCACTTCAGTAGAGAAAGAAATTCCAGTGGCACCAAGACCAATCGAACTAGAAGTATTCGGCATCGTGCGAGCGATAGGTTGATTGCGACCTAATAGGCGCTGCATGGTGCTGATCGATAGACCTGCGATAACAGATACAATCAACTGGTCTTCTGTAAGTAGAGGACCCAATAGTTGTAGAGCCGCCGCAGCATCTTTGGGCTTCATCGCTAGGACAATAACCGAAGAATTCTGCAGGATACCGATTTTGGCTGATTCGTCATTGCTGGTCTTGACTTGATATAACTTTTGCAATTCTTCAAGACGTACAGCATTACTTCGATTAAGCATCATAATATTGGAAGGCAGAACCACGGACCGTGCAATAAGACCGCGTACGATAGCTTCTGCCATCGATCCTGCGCCATAAAAAGTAATATTATTCTGAATTGCGTACTGTTGTTGGCTCATGATTCAATCCTCCATGCCGGAATTACCGACGAATTTGTCCGTTACCGTAGATTCTGTATTTCGTAGAAGTAAGTGAAGGGAGTCCCATTGGGCCCCGAGCGTGTAATTTTTGAGTGCTAATTCCAATTTCTGCTCCAAATCCGAATTCGAATCCATCCGTGAAACGCGTAGAAGCATTATGATAAACAGCAGCAGCATCAACCTCTTGGATGAAGAATGCAGCCTGATCTTTGTCTTCTGTAACGATACATTCAGAGTGTTGCGTTCCATGTTGCGCAATATGTTTAAGTGCTTCTTGGATCGTGTTGACTATTTTAACATTCATAATGTAATCATTATATTCCGTAGAGTAGTCTTCTTCGGTAGCCAGGGTAGCCCAAGGCATGATCGCGAGAGTAGCCTCACATCCGCGTATTTCTACATTGGATTCCTTGAATTGTTCGGCAAGAGATGCAAGATGGCGTGCAGCGAAATCTTGATGAACGATAAGCGTCTCCATCGAATTACAGACAGATGGACGTTGAACCTTAGCGTTCAAGCTGATATTAGAGGCCATAATAGGATCAGCCGAAGCATCTAAATACGTATGACATACACCAGCTCCTGTTTCAATGACAGGGACAGTGGCGTTCTCCACAACATTTTGGATGAGAGATCTGCCACCACGTGGAATCACAACGTCCAATAATCCTTTGAGCTTCAACATTTCATCAACAGATGCGCGATTTGGATCTTCGATAATTTGCAGGGCATCCACAGGGATAGCTGATAGAGCAAGTGCACGATGCAACACTTCAATAATTTGACGGTTGGATGATATGGCGGAAGAGCCACCGCGAAGGACAACAGCGTTACCTGTCTTAAGACAAAGACCAGCAGCATCTACAGTCACATTCGGACGAGCTTCATATATGATACCGATAACACCAAGTGGAACACGAACTTTATCGATCGTAAGACCGTTAGGACGATCTAACGCTTCTAGTACGTCACCAATAGGATCTGGAAGATCGATAATCTGCTCTAAGCCTTCAGCCATTGCGTTGATACGTTCCGGATTTAATGCCAGTCGGTCCAGTAGGGAAGGGGCTGTACCTTGCTGACGTCCACGTTCAAGATCTTCAAGATTCGCACTCAGGATAAGGTCTTGTTCTTGTCTAAGCGCATGAGCCATCAGTTGCAACGCCTCATTCTTCTGATGAGTATCCAAACGATTCAGTACAGTAGCAGCAGCTTTCGCAAGCGTCGCCTTTTCTCTTACTTCACTTTGGTTCATTGGGATAACCTCCTGAAATTTTTTTGAGCGCTACTTTCAGATTACCTTCGTAAAAAAATCGTATCGTAAGCATAAGCTTAAGTTTTAGTTTATGATGTTTACTTTATTGTTTTTTCTCTATCAATTACTCGCATTAAAGTGGATCATGCTGAAACCTAGCGAAGGTGACGGAATTGTTCTGGAGAAGCGTAAGCGTTCGCCTTTGCAGTCAGATTTCAACCGCTATAAGCGGAATATAATAAAGAAATCTGACTGCAACAGCGATCGGAAGAACAATCCGTCACCGTAGCGGTTCTCATATGAGCCCCTACTTTAATGTAATCCACTCGTCGCGATGAACAACCTCTAACCGATGAATACTATCAATCTTCTGATATACATCTGAACTGGACATGCCGCATACCAAGCGTAATTGATCATCATCGTAATTAATGACGCCTCTTCCGATCACTTCAGCTTCCGTATTCAGTACTTCCACAACATCGCCTGCATGAAAATGACCTTCAACTTGTTTAACACCTACGGGCAGTAGACTGTGACCGCCATGGATCAAGGCCTTTTCTGCACCTGCATCTACAATAATCGAACCAAGTGGTGTCGACATGAAGCCAAGCCATTGTTTTTTCATAGATAGGGAGGAGAGTTTAGTATCGAAATAAGTTCCACGACCTTGGCCGTCTACTGCATTTTGAAGATCTCCATGCGTAGTAACCTTCCCTATGAAGACAGGGACACCGCCTCGTGTTGCTATTTTGGCAGCATCTACTTTGGAGCGCATGCCACCTGTACCGAGGGAGGAACCAGCACCACCTGCAATAGCGTAAATTTCCTCCGTTATTTCAGTCACATGACTGTAACGAACAGCATCTGGATGCTTGCGAGGATCACCACTATAAAGACCGTCCATATCCGTGAGGATTAAGAGGTGGCGTGCTTTCACTAAATTGGCGACAAGGGCGGATAAGGTGTCATTATCACCGAACTTCAGCTCATCGACAGACACGGTATCATTTTCATTAACAATAGGGATGACACCTTGTTTCAACAATTCTTCAACGGTCATGCCAGCATTATTCATCCGTTTGCGGCTGCAGAAATCGGTTCGTGTAAGTAGTATCTGAGCGGTAACTATGCCATGGGCAGCGAAGGCGTGCTGATAGGCTTGCATGAGTAGTGCCTGACCTACCGCTGCTGCTGCTTGTTTCTCATGTAATAATCGAGGACGAGCGTTATAACCAATCTCACGGAAGCCTGCTGCAACCGCACCTGATGTGACTAATAGTACTTCGTGACCTGCTGCTTTCAAGCCTGCCATTTCTCTAGCGAAAAAAATGATAGCCTCTCGGTTTAATGCTCCTTCAACAGAGGTAAGGGAGCTACTTCCGATTTTGACGACGATACGGGACGACACAACAATCACTTCCTCATTAAAGATCAATTTTACAACAAAAAATACAAAAAAACCTTCATCCTTGACGAGCAAAGGACGAAAGTTATAGCTTCCGCGGTACCACCTTTATTGATGAGTAAATCATCCAACTTAATAACCTTGTAACAGAAGGTACTGTCCTGCATGATAGTGCAGGCCGCTCAGGGGTAGGTTCGATAAGGATTCACGGTAAACTCTCTCAGCCAAGGAATTTACTCTCTACTAGCGTGCACAGCCTTACTTAATGGTCCCGTCAACACGTTTTCATATATATGAGGTTGTTCAAAAAGTCATCTTTTGATCACGAAGTATGCCAAGAAGCTTATTCGACATCGAAGATTGAATTCAGCCGGTCCTAGCGTATGCTTTCGAAGTATGTTTCCTTCAGAAACATTTCAGGTGCTCACGTAGGTACTGCCAGCATATGCTTCCGAAGTCGTTTTCTACGAAAACGTGTAGCTCCACTCCTCATTCCCTTGCTTCATCCAATCTTCTGGTGCGTTTTGAAAAAACGCAGCATCGTAAGCATACACTTTAGTGCTGAAAAGATGACTTTTTCTACTCACACTTTAAAATATAGGTTTATTTTCAAATAGGATACCATGTAAATGAACCCTTTGCAAAGATTAAGAGAAGATGCCTAGTTTACCGATCCGTGCGGCTGCTTCTTGCAGTCTAGCCTCGGAGCTAAGTAACCCAATACGTACATAACCTTCTCCACAGCTACCGAATCCTACACCTGGCGCGACAGCTACTTTAGCTTCCTTAAGAAGGAGATCTGAGAAGGAAACGGACGTATGTCCCTTAGGAACAGGTAACCAACTAAAGAATGATCCACTCGGTCTATCTGTGTGCCAACCTATTTCATCTAATGCACTGTGTAGTGCATTCCGTCTCGATTCATACCGAGCCACTAGCTCATGAACACAATCCTGAGAAGAAGTGAGGGCGACGGCAGCGGCAGATTGGATACCACCGAATAGACTGACATACATATGATCTTGCAGGGAATTAATGTGTGAGATCACTTCTGCATTACCAAGAGCAAATCCTACACGCCATCCAGCCATATTATATGTTTTGGAAAGGGTGTATAACTCGATTCCAACTTCTATAGCACCAGGAGCTTGAAGGAAGCTGACTGGCTGCTTACCGTCGAAACCGATAGCGCCATAAGCGAAATCACTGGCTACGATAATTTTGTTCTTTGCAGCGAATTCTACGGTTTCTTCATAGAAAGAAAGAGGCGCCGTTGCAGACGTTGGGTTGTTGGGATAATTCAGGAACATGAGCTTAGCACGAGCTTTATCTTCTTCACTAATCTGATTGTAATCAGGTAGGAATTTATTCTCTTTGAGAAGAGGCATAAAGGACATTTCAGCACGTGCTAGCGCGACACCCGACCAATAATCTGGATATCCTGGGTCTGGTACAAGACAGAGATCGCCTGGATTGAGAACAACTTGAGGCAACTCTACAAGCCCTGTTTTACCCCCGAATAGAATTGCCACTTCCGTCTCAGGATCAAGAACAACACCGTAATCCTCGAGATATCGTGTAGCAATGGCTTCTTTTAGAAAAGAATAACCCGTAAAAGGAGGGTACTTGTGATAAAGCGGGTTAGCCGCCGCACTTTGTAACTCTTTCACAATATGTTCTGGTGTTGGTGTATCTGGATTGCCTTGTCCTAGATTAATGACATCATGGCCCTCAGCAATTTCACGATTGACTTTCTGGACTAAATTAGCGAAAAATTGGCTAGGTAGCCCCTTGATAACATCGGCCGGTTCGATGTGAAAGGCTGAGACGTTATTCTGGTTGTTTGGGTGACTGGTCATCCTTAATCACACTACTCTCTTAAAAATATAGTAAATTTAATTTATCATCATTTAACCGAGCTGTATAGGTTGAATTAACATATGGAAGTGTTGCATGAGGATGGTTCAACAAGATAAGATGATGTATATCAATTTGAATAGAGGCGAGGGTCATGACAAATTCAACAAACAAAGACCAATTACGTATAGCATTGATTCAAACACCTATTCAATTAGGGAACCCTGAAGCGAATGTGTTGCATATCCGCTCTTTAATGGAGAAAGCCGTGGGACAGACACCAAAACCTGATCTTCTTATGTTGCCTGAAATGTGGAACACAGGATATGCCTTGGAACAAATTCAAGATATCGCTGATGAGCAAGGTGAGCATAGTAAGGAATGGTTAAGTTCTTTTGCCAAGGAACATCATATCTTCATTGTTGGCGGTTCGATTGCTGAGTCGAATGGCGATCAGATTACGAATTCGATGTATGTATTCGACCAACAAGGAGAAGAAATCGCCAAATATTCGAAGATCCACTTGTTCTGCTTAATGAATGAAGAGAAGTATTTAGTTCCAGGTCAAGAGTTAGTTACTTTTCCTATAAATGATGACTTCAAAGCAGGGGTGTCTATTTGTTATGATATCCGTTTTCCTGAGATGGCACGTAGTCTCGCTCTAAATGGCGCTAAGGTACTATTTGTTCCGGCAGAATGGCCGCACCCCCGCTTGCATCATTGGCGTACACTGCTTATGGCACGTGCCATTGAGAATCAGATGTATGTTGTCGCTTGTAACACAGTAGGGGATAACGGTGAGGCTTCATTCTTTGGTCATTCCATGATTATTGATCCATGGGGTGAGATTGTTGCTGAAGGTGGAGAAAGCGAAGAAATCGTCACAGGTGAACTCTCGTTGTCACTTGTAGATGAAGTGAGAAGTCGGATTCCTATTTTCCAAGACCGCCGACCTGAACTTTATTATAAGTAGTAAGTGATCTTATATGGCGATAGCTAGATGAGGGTTAGATTATATCTCTGCCATCGATTTCTTGAATGTCTCGATAAATGCTTCAGCTGCTTTAGAGAGATAACGTCCTTTTCTATACGCAACAACTAGTGTACGGTAGGGAACAGGATCAGCTAATGGTAAGTACACAGGAACGAACTCAGATCTAGGAGCACGAGCGATATAACGTGGAACGAGTGTCACACCCATTCCGGTAGCAACAAGAGATTGGATCGTTTCCATGTTGCTACTTTCGAATACGACTTGAGGTTCAAATCCAGCTTGTTGGCAGAGTTCAAAGGTCATTTTACGAAACCCTTGACCTCTTTTGAGGACGATAAAAGGTTCTTCCTTTAATTCTTCTAAATGAACCGCTACAGGCATATTATTGGCTGTTGCTCTCTGAGCTAATGGGTGATTAGGAGGGACAGCTAGATCAATTAATTCTTTCCCAATGATCTCATAGGCGAGAGAAGGTTCCACGAGGGGGAGAGATAGTAGACTTAAATCTGTTTTGCCAAGCGCAGTCAGCTTCTCCAGATTCATAGAGGAATCCTCAAGGAGGGTGATTTCTATATCTGGAAAGGTTAGCTTGAAAGTTGGAAGTACATAAGGTAGCAAATGAGAACCGGTGATGGGCATACTCCCCACGACAACCTTTCCTCCGCGAAGTTGAGAGATGTCGGACATTTCCTGACGTAATAACTCTACGGCATCTACGATCTTCTGTGCTTGTTCCATGAAAGCTATACCGGCATGGGTGAGTTCAACACTGCTAGTATTTCGTTGGAAAAGAAGGACGCCAATTTCTTTCTCAAGTTTGGATAATTGCTGACTGAGAGAAGGTTGAGCAATATGTAACTTCTCTGCGGCTCTCGAGAAATTTCGTTCAGCAGCGATTTGTAATGCGTATTGTAATTGTCTTAGTTCCATTAAATAATCATCCTTTTATATTATTAGGGACAAATGCTATGGTTTCTTATCATGCGGATCTATTAGGATCTATTGTGCCCGTTTCTCCTATATTATTGTATCATCTTATAGGTCAAACCTATAGCATTTATAGATATTATATCTTGGAACAATGAAGAGATCGATGTTATCATAGTTTTATTCAAGAAATACCGCACCGTGGTATTTCTTCCAAAGTTCGAATTTAAGATGGGGTGAATATGATGAGTAAAAAGACAATGTTTGAGAAAATTTGGGAAAATCACGTCATTCATCAGGAAGAGGGCAAGCCGAGTATTCTTTATATCGATTTGCACCTTGTCCATGAAGTGACATCTCCGCAGGCTTTTGAAGGTCTTCGTCTAAGTGGACGTCAAGTACGTCGTCCTGAGTTGACATTCGCGACAATGGATCATAACGTACCAACGAAAGATCGTTTTAACATTAAAGATCCAATCTCTAAGCAACAAATCGATACGCTTTCACAGAACTGTCGTGACTTCGGCGTGAAATTATATGATCTTGATTCTATCGATCAAGGCGTAGTTCACGTTATGGGTCCTGAACTTGGTCTTACACATCCTGGTAAGACGATTGTATGTGGGGATAGCCATACTTCTACTCATGGTGCTTTCGGAGCTTTGGCTTTCGGAATTGGTACAAGTGAAGTGGAACACGTGCTAGCAACACAATGTTTGCAACAATCCAAAGCGAAGACGATGGAGATCGGCTTTGTAGGTAACCGTAAAGCAGGGGTTACTGCTAAAGATATGATTCTCGGTGTTATTGCCAAGTATGGTACAGATTTCGCTACAGGTTATGTTATTGAATATACAGGTGAATCGATCAAGTCATTGACGATGGAAGAACGTATGACCGTCTGCAACATGTCTATCGAAGGTGGAGCTAGAGCGGGTTTGATCGCTCCAGATGAGACGACTTTTGAATATCTACGTGGTCGCCAACATGTGCCTCAAGATGCAGCTTACGATAAAGCTGTTGAAGGATGGAAGTTATTGCTTACAGATGAAGGTGCTGAATTTGATCTCGTATTGGAATTTGATGTGGATTCATTGATTCCACAAGTGACTTGGGGAACAAGTCCTGGCATGGGAACAGATATTACTTCTAAAGTTCCTGTACCGTCAGAATTGCCAACAGAAAATGAACGTAAAGCTGCTGAGAACGCGCTAGAATATATGGGTCTTACACCAGGTACGCTCATCACTGATATTGAGATTGATTATGTGTTTATCGGTTCATGTACGAATGGTCGGATTGAAGACTTGCGTGCAGCTTCGGAAGTCGCAAAAGGACATAAAGTATCGGATCGGGTAACAGCTATCGTTGTACCGGGATCTGGCAGAGTGAAGATACAAGCCGAAGAAGAAGGACTAGACAAAATCTTCACTGAAGCGGGATTTGAGTGGCGTGATGCAGGATGTAGTATGTGTCTTGCGATGAATCCGGACGTTCTTGAGCCAGGACAACGTTGTGCTTCTACTTCGAACCGTAACTTCGAAGGTCGCCAAGGTCGTGGTGGACGGACGCATCTTGTATCCCCTGCGATGGCAGCAGCTGCAGCAATCAAAGGGCGTTTTGTGGACGTACGTGACTGGAACTTCAAGACTGAAGCAGTTAACTAAAGAAATCGAAAGAGAGGAGCTAATCATATGGAAGCATTCACTAAATTAAGTGGGATTGTAGGCCCAGTAGATCGTGTTAACGTTGATACCGACGCGATCATTCCTAAACAATTTTTGAAAAGAATCGAACGGACGGGGTTTGGTCAATTCTTATTTTACGAATGGCGTTTTGATCAAGAAGGAAACGACATTGATAGTTTTGAGTTGAATAAACCAAGATATAGCGGTGCATCCGTTCTAGTATCGAGAGCCAATTTTGGATGTGGATCATCACGTGAGCATGCGCCATGGGCGATTTTGGACTATGGATTCAAATGTGTCATTGCACCTTCTTTTGCAGATATCTTCTATAATAACTGTTTCAAAAATAGTATCTTGCCTATTAAATTGTCCGAAGAGCAAGTGGAAGATTTATTCCAACGTACAGCTGCACATGATGGTTATCAGTTGAATGTTGATCTAGAGAACCAGACTCTGACTGATGAGTATGGTCTACACATTGACTTTAACATTGATGAGCATCGTCGCCAGTTCTTGTTACAAGGGCTAGATGATATTGGACTTACACTTCAACATGAAGCGGACATTACGGCGTTTGAGCAAAAGCGTGCTAGTCTTGCGCTTGTCTAGTAATTAATTAAGTTCACTTTAATTATCAACTTGCTAAGCTTCTGTTCCCGTGATGGGAACAGAAGCTTTTTTTATTTATTTGGTGACAACAAACGACTGCGCTACAGGAAATATTGCAAAAGATAGTGTATTCCTTAAAAACATTGTAACTTGAGCAGGATTCGGCCACCTAAAGGTAGAATAATGTTCTTAATGAGAAAATTGGGTTGAAGAAATGAGTTTTTCGGAGAAATAAATACAACTGGGGTGAATAATGAAGAAATTTAGTTTTTTATTACTGTTATGTGTGTTCTTTCTTATCGTGTATCCGAGCGAAGGGAAGGCTGCAGCTGTTCAGTCGAAGATCATTCTTGATGGCAAGGAAATAAGCATGCCTGCTAATGTCCAGGTTCAGGTCATAAATGAGAATGTTATGATTCCCATTCGTGTCGTTGTTGAGAATCTCAAGTTCAAAGTAGATTGGGATCAAAAGTCAGAAGGTGTCAAGATTCAACAAGATACAAAAATAATAACATTAACTGTCAATAAACAAGAAGCAACGGTTGATGGTAAACAAGTCGAATTGAATACTGCACCGCAAGTAAAGAACGAAACCGTATTAGTTCCGATTCGTTTCGTAAGTGAACAAATGGGTCTTTTAGTTAGCTGGGACAACTTGGATAAGACGGTTTATCTGACGAGTGGTAACAAGGAGTCTACAAATGATGGACAAGCAGGTATTGATCCAGGAGTGGTAGTACCAACGCCTGACGGCACAGAAGTCCCTACTCAGCCTCCTATCATAATTCCAGGTGAAGATGGAAATGGACAGACAACGAATACATTAAATCATCTCAATGGATTGAGTTTTATTAATAATCAGCTCCTTATATCTTTAGATGGAGAAATGACAACTGAGATTTCTAAATTGACAAATCCGGATCGTATTGTGGTGGATTTACCAAATACAACATTCGCAGATTCCTTTGGATCAATGCACCCTTTGGATGCAGGTTTGAAAGGCAAATTAGATATTAGTGGGTATCCGAATGTGTCGGAAGTGAGATACTCGTTGTTCACTCGAGATCCATACAAAGTTCGAATTGTCATTGCTCTGAATGGTGCTAACGGGTATCAAATGAGTCAAGATGTGAATTCTAAGATAGTTATTGTCGATTTGAACGTTTCTGATGAGGGGATAACACCCATTCTGCCACCAGTCATCGGTTCAGGACATAAGATTGTCGTTATTGATCCGGGACATGGAGGGACAGATCCAGGCGCATTAAGTATCACGAAAAAGCGCGAGAAGGACACTAACTTGGCGATATCTTTGAAAGTACAGTCACTTTTGCTTAAGGAACCCAATATCGATGTAGTGATGACCCGTGATAGTGACACATACCCTACCCTTACGGAACGAGCGCAGTTGGCTAATCGATTAAAAGCGGATGTGTTTGTATCTATTCACGGTAATAGTAATCCTTCATCTAAGCCTAGTGGAACAGAAACCTATTACTACCAACGCAGTAGTAGCAAAGATCTAGCAAATACCATTCATAAGTATTTAATTAAAGCTACAGGTCTAATTGACCGTGGTGTTAAAAATAATAGTCTACATGTCATTAGAGAAACAAAAATGCCAGCGGTACTTTTGGAAGTTGGATTCCTAAGTAATAGCTCAGATGAAAAAGTTATGTTGTCAGATGACGTACAGAATAAAGTTGCACAAGCTATTGTTGATGGAATTAAAGAATATTTGGGTGTTAAGTAAAGAGAATTCTCTGGAGGATGTGATGTAGTGAATAAAAAAATAGGATGTACAATATTATTATCTCTTTTGATGCTCTTTGGAATGGGATGTGGGCAGAAACCACTGAGTGATGCTGGTACTCAAGCGGTAGGGAATGTGTCGACTACCACGAATAATCAAGACGACTTAGTGATTGATGTTGCTACATCAACAGAAACGGATACATCATCAAAGAATAATATATCTGATAATAACGAGACAACCGAATCTACAGGTGTGGGAGACTCTCAAAAAGAGACAATAACTCAAGATAAAGATCAGAAGCAAAGCGAAAAGATTCAGGTGTATTATACAGATCCAGAAGCGACGATACTTCAAAAGACGGAGCAAGAGATTCACTTTGCTAATGCCATTGAGAAGTATCAAACAACCTTCAAAGCGTTACAGGATGATAGTAATCCTGATCTTGTTTCCTTATGGAGTAAGATGGAGCTGAAGACCGTAACTTTCACTGGGGGTAATATTACATTGGATGTGCATATGCCAGACGATGCAAGATTGGGAGCTGGTGGCGAGCAGTTCGCATTAGATGCTTTAAAGAACACGTTATTTCAATTTGAAGAAGTGGTGAGTATTGATCTGCTTGTAGATGGTGCCTCGGTTGAGAGTTTAATGGGGCACGCCGATTTAGAGCATCCGATGGTTCGATGAAATTCGCAAACATTTTCTTATGGTTTTCGACAAACAACTTTCATTTCCGAACTAGGGAATGGAAGTTTTTTTCGTAAATACGCAAAGTGCTAGTTATAAAGTAGGGGGCTTTTTTTCATAAAAAGGAATATATTCGCAACCTTTAGCGCGAAATTGCGTCTAATAGTTGTCCATCGAAAGGAAGTGAGACTAGGACTAACTCAATTAGAAATCATAAAATGAATAAGGATGGTAGGGTGAATGATGAAGAAATTTAGCTTCTTGATGATGATTATCATCTTCGTTATGGTATTTCCAGGTAAAGGACAAGCTGCCTCTGGGCATTCAAATATATTTTTGAACGGTAAGGAACTTGTCTTAGCAACGAATGCCAAAATTGAAACGATTCAGAACAATACAATGATACCCGTTCGTGTAGTCGTGGAAAATCTAGGATTCAATGTTGCATGGGATAAAAAGACGCGCACAGTAACTATAAAGAATGATTCTACAACGATTCAACTTGTTGTTAACAGCAAGAGTGCTACGGTGGATGGCAATAAGATTACGCTTCCAATCGGACCCGTATTAAAAACAGATACCGTATTGGTGCCTATTCGTTTCGTTAGTGAACAAATGGGGCTTCAAGTCAACTGGGATAATGTTTCCAAGAAGCTATATTTATTTTCCCCGGATAACGGGACAGGAAACCCAGATGAAGAACCAGGTACAGGCACTACAACACCAGATGGACTAGCAGTGATTAATGGTCTAAGTTACAGTGAGAACCGTTTAATGATTGCCACAACGGGTAGTATAGAGCCGAAAGTAACGGTAATGACCTCGCCAAATCGTATTGTTATTGATGTACCCTATGCGAAGTTCTCTGAAACATTTGGGACAAGCCAACAACTCGATAGTAATTTACAGGGTAGTCTTACTGTAAGTGGTTATCCTGATATATCTCAAATCCGCTACTCTCTATACAATAATTCCCCATCGACAGTGAGAATTGTTATGGATTTAAACTATGCTAAAAACTATACGATACATGCTGAAGGTAGCTTGCTTATCGTAGATTTGAATACGACGGATTCATCTAATCCAGGCATACCACCTGTGGGAGGGAATGGCAAGAAAATTGCTGTCATCGATGCAGGCCACGGTAATCAAGATTCTGGAGCCACGGGTATAACGGGCAAAAAGGAAAAAGCTTTCAATTTGGCTGTTGCTCTTAAAGTGGACCAGTTATTGAAAAATGAACCTAACATAGATGGTGTTCTGACACGTAGTAATGATACCTTCTTAGAGCTAAAGGAACGCGTTAAAATAGCTAATAGTTTAAATGCGGATGTGTTTGTTTCTATCCATGCAAACAGTGCGGGTTCGTCTGCTGCAACGGGGACTGAAACGTACTATAAGAATAATAACAGTCTAGCATTTGCGAAAGTAATGCATAAATATTTGGTGAAAGCTACTGGATTCAAGGATCGCGGAGTTCGTTACGGAAACTTCCATGTTATTCGCGAGACGAAGATGGCTGCGGTCCTACTAGAGGCTGGATACCTTAGCAATAAGCAAGATGAATCGGGGCTATTCACAGAAAGCTTGCAAAATCGTGTAGCTCAAGGTATTGTGGACGGAATTAAGGAATATCTTGGCGTTAATTAGTTTTGACGAAGTATATCAAGAAGTAACGCTACAAAACTATTGATTATGCTTTCGAAGTAAGTTTTGACGAAGTATAACAAGAAGTAACGCTACAAAACTTTTGATTATGCTTTCGAAGTAAGTTTTGACGAAGTATATCAAGAAGTAACGCTACAAAACTTTTAGGAGGAAGAACATGAATAAAAAATGGTGGTGTACTGGGCTACTTGCGTTAGTCGTAGTTCTTGGAACAGCTTGTGGAGATAAACCACAGGCTGGACCTAGCAACAACACAAAAGAAGGTCCAACAGAGATCGTAACTGTACCTGAAAAGGATGTTCCAACAACAAATGCTTCAGGCGGAAATGGTACTGTAAGTACTGACAACGTTGACAAAGGTGATGATAAAGAAGAGCAAGTATCATCCAAGAAAGAAACGATCTCTGTGTACTATACGGATTCTGAAGAGTTGGAATTGAAACCATCTAAACAAGAAATTACATTTGAAGATGATTTACAAAAGTATAAGGCATCATTTAAGGCTCTACAAAGTAGCAATAATAATGAACTTATTTCTTTATGGGGTAAAGTAGAGCTAAAATCGCTTGATATCAAGAATGGTGCCATTACGATGGATATTCATCTTCCAGACGAAGCACGTCTTGGATCAGGTGGAGAAATGTTTGCACTTGAATCTCTTCAGAATACGTTGTTTCAATTCGATGAAGTCAAATCTATTGAACTTCTCGTAGATGGGCAACAAGTAGAAAGTCTGATGGGACACGCTGATCTAGAGCATCCAATGGTGAAAAAATAGAAAAGCAGGAAATTGAGCGTTTATGTCGAATAAACTGTTTATTCAAGTTTTTTTGATTTGTGTAAAGTAGAGAGGGGTAACCATATGCCATCCAAACGTAGTCATTCTATAAACTCTAAAAAGGTAGTATCTGCCATACTCGTAAGTATGGTAGCCTTAAGTTCGGGAACAGCAGCCTTTGCGGCAGAGACAACACCTGTTGTCAAGAACCAAGCTGTAGCGAGCATATTCAGTGATATAAAAAGCGGTTTTTTTGCAGAGAAGCACATTTATAAATTAGCGGCTCAAGGCATTCTTTTAGGTGATAAAGGTTTGTTTAGACCGAATGATGGTGTAACACAACAGGAAGCTATAACAATGGCTATTCGTTTTATGAATATCCAGGAGCAAATGAACTCAGGTTCTGTGGTAACGTGGCCCACTAACTTTACTGTTGGCAACTATTTTAAGCCTTATGTGACTTTAGCAATCCAGAAGAAGTTGTTAGATACAAAACTCGTAAGTGATGATGCCAAATCCAAATCTACTTGGGGCGAGAAGAAAGCCAATCGGGAATGGATTGCTGAATTGTTAGTTCGTGCCATTGGCAAAGAAGGTGATGCTGCTGCATCTGCGAATAAAGCTACAAACTTCGCTGATAACAGTAAAATTTCCGCTTCCAAGCTTGGATATGTAAACGCTGCGATCGAGATGGGATTAACAAAAGGTGTAGAAGGTAACCGATTTGATCCGTTAGGATCTGTGACGCGTGCGCAACTAGCGACTTTCTTCAGCCGTGGTGAAGCGTTCATGGATACAAAATATGCAAACGCAACGGAAGGTATTGTTACAGCATTGAGTGACAGTTCGATCAGTTTGTATGTAAACGGTAGTGTGCGTACTTATTCCTTAAATAATGCAACATCTTTTTACACGAGCACTTCGGACACGAAGATTTCTTTATCGGATGTGAAATTATACTCTAAAGTTATGGTTGTTGAGAATAGTAGCAAAGCTGTTTACGTAGAAGTAACGGATCCAAAGGAACAATTAGAGAGTATTGAGACGACCTTTGAACGTTTATTCCCTGGGAATTCATTAGGGGTTTCTAATAATACTGCATTTGCTTCATATACTTATGATAACAGCACTCTTTTCCAAGACGTAAATGGGAATAAGATCGAACCGAAAGATTTAACTGCTGGAAGTCAAATTGTTATTAAACGTGAAAATTTCACTTCCAATAAGAGTCTTGTGATGGTTCAAGTGAAAACGGGTGTCGTTAATAAGAGCGGAACAGGGACATTGGAAAAGGTAGAGACAAATTCCAAGACAGTAAGTATTAAAAATGCAGCAGGTTCAACGGAGAGTTATAAATGGGATGAACGTTTGATCGTTCGTTATCAGAACGAAATTCTGAACTCTGCGGAATTGAAAAATGGCTCTACCATTAACTATACCATTCAGAACAACATCATTCAGTCTATTGAAGTAACACAATCGGTTGAACGGACGCTACGTGGTTCGATTTATGAAGTTGGAACGAATGGCACCACTCTTACCTATAAGAGAGATGGTGGTTCTTTGGAAGTGAAACTTCTTTCGGATAAACCTGAAATTGTAATCAGTGGGATAGATAAACCAGTATTATCTGATCTTATTGGCGATAAAATGGCTGGTGATCAAGTCGAGTTGACGTTGGACGCGAAGGAATTAGTTACGAAGATTGTGGTATTGAACAGACAAATGGAACAAAAACCAGCTTCTACGGTTGTATCCTATGATGCAAAAACGAAGTTATTGACTGTTCTAGATGCAAATAAAAAGCCATTTGTAGTAACGCTAGATGATAAGACTAAGCTAATATACAATTCGAAAACACCAACATTAGCAGGAATCGAATCACTCTTAACAAGCACTCGTAAAATCAATCTAAGTTATATTAGTAATCGAGCTTTATCACTAGAAGTCATTTATAAATACGATGGAACAATCGTTGCAGTGGATACCACTTCCAAGAAAGTAACTCTTCAAGCGACGACTGGGGGACAAAACATTACCATTCCTTATTTAAATCCTACGATTGAGTTGTATGGTAAGAGCAATGCAACTATGTCAGATGTGAAGGTAGGAAGTGCTGTATCGCTTGTATTATCGAATAATCAAGATAACGTAGAAAGTATTCAATTGAAATCAGCTAACCAATTTGAAGTCGTGTCGATAGATTCTGCCTCCAGTCGCATAATGGTGAAATCAGAAGGAATCACGAGTCAAATTTATGTAGACAAGGCTGTGATTATTGGAGATAGCGGACAACCTTTGAGAATTTCTGATTTACAGGTGGGTCAAGTTATTAACGTGACTTTCAGCGGTAACACAGCAACTACAGCGCAAATCATCAAATTATTGATAGGTCAAGTTCTTGCTGTAGATACGAAAACTTCAAATGTCACGGTTAAGGATTATAATGGTAGTACGGAAGTCTTTAAAATAAATGCTGGTGTTAAAGTCGTTCGTGCGGGAAGTATCAACACAAACTTAAGTAGTCTAGTCCCAACAGATCGTGTAGAAATTCGTAAAGATGTGGATGGATCTACGATCATTAAAGTACTAAGTTCAGTGAACCGCGATTTCTGGAAATATGAGAGTACTACTAAAGATCTTTATGTAAAACGAAATTATACAACAGAGAATAATCGTTTTATTTTGTCACCAAACGCATATATTCACCAAGGTGACACGACATTGCTCGTGCAATCTCTCCAAGAAAATGATAATATTGTAGTGTATTTAAACAATGATGTGATTGTGGAAGTACAGAAACAGTAATCTGCTTTGGGAATGGTCATGAAATACACCGTCTTGATACGGGAGGTACTTCCTGTATCAAGACGTTTTTTTTGCAGGAGGAATTCATCATGAAGTCTGAAACGGTACGCCATATACTGGATACAATGCGTGATATGTTTCCAGAGGCGCATTGTGAACTGGTCCATAGTAACGCTTTTGAATTGACGATTGCGGTACTTCTCTCTGCTCAATGCACAGATGAGATGGTAAATAAGGTCACTAAAGATTTGTTTCAAAAGTACACATCGCCTAAAGATTATGTCGAGGTTCCGCTTGAAGAGTTGGAGCAGGATATTCGACGAATTGGACTTTATCGCAATAAGGCCAAGCATATTCATAATTTATGCAAAATGGTGATAGAACAATTTGATGGTGATGTTCCTAAAACACATGAACAATTAGTGTTGCTACCAGGAGTGGGACGAAAGACAGCAAATGTGGTCGTGTCTAATGCTTTTGGTGTTCCTGCTATTGCGGTAGACACACATGTGGAGCGAGTATCCAAACGTCTGGGATTGGTAGGATGGAAGGATTCCGTACTTGAAGTGGAAAAAAAGCTGATGAGACAAGTTCCGCGGGACGAATGGACGGATACTCATCATCGACTTATTTTTTTTGGTCGCTATCATTGTAAGGCTCAAAATCCACAGTGCCCAATTTGTCCGCTTCTTGATGTATGTCGTGAAGGCAAAAAACGTATGAAGATGACCCAAATCAGGAAAGATAAAGAGAATATAGGATAGTGAACATTAGAGATGGGATGGGATGTCAGATGAAGTGCATATCAGTATACACAAATAATTTTGAAGCGTTCTCCGATATTTTTGAGAATGTTGTAGAAACCGTATTTGAAGAGAATGAAGAGAAGGAAGTCGATGGCATTACAGTCAGCCATTCTGGAGAAGTTCCTGAGTTTTATTTGGAGCGTATGTCACAGAAACTAGAAGTCGTGGTTATGAAAGACAAATCACGTGGGGTTACTATTCTTCAACATGGTTCTGTGTTTGAAATATTGATTCCTGACCTTGAGACTGCATTGGCGTAGGTTCTTGAGCCACGTACACAATGCTTAAATCGCAAGGTGTTTTCTAATAAAACCGAAGGATTTCCTTCGGTTTTATTTTTTTTGCAAAGGGAAAGGGATTTCACTCAGACCTTTGAAATGTTAAAATGAAAAAAGGGTTATTGCAATGAGATAGATCACAAGGGAGAGAGTAGATCCATGATGGTAGCGACAGCGAGCAACAAGAAAAATGAAGTCGTATTTTTGGAAGAGCTTAAGAGTCAACTTTCATTTTGGGGAGATCTGAAAGCAACAGATACCATCGATGATTTATTACATAAAGAACAATCTAGTGAATTGACGATCGCATGGTGTGGTCATTTCTCTGCGGGGAAGTCGAGTCTAATCAATGCGTTATGTGGCATGAAAGTGTTACCTTCTGGTCCCGTACCAACAAGTGCTAATGTTGTTACAATCCGTAATGGAGAAGCTCGAGCACTTATTTATTCACAAGATGGTGTCAAAGTACCTATGGAGGTAACGACCGATGAACTAAATGAATATTGCACGAACGGCGGTGCATATTCCTCTGTAGAAGTATGGGAAGAGATTCCGTTTCTCGGGTCCTATGGTGTGCTGATGGACACCCCAGGCGTAGATTCTACAGATGATGGACATAAGAAGGCTACGCACTCTGCGCTTCACTTGGCAGATGTCGTTCTATATGTGATGGATTACAATCATGTTCAATCGGAGAATAACTTGATATTTGCAAAAAGCTTGTCTGATTGGGGTAAGCCACTGTATCTCATTGTGAATCAAATCGATAAACATCGTGAGCAGGAATTATCCTTTCAATCTTATCGGGATGAAGTGGTCTCAGCGTTCGACCGATGGCAGGTACATTACGAAGGGCTCATATTCAGTTCATTGAAAGAAGCTGACCATCCGTATAATCAATATGAGACTCTTAAAGAATTAATCACGGGGCTAATAGGAAAGAAAAAGGAATTAGTACAATACAGCGTTTCTTGTTCGGCTAATCATATAGCGGATGACCATGTACTCCAATATGTAGCCTCTCTGGCAGAAGAAAAGGAACAACTTCTAGAAGAGCTAGGCGGTATAGAACAATTGAGCAAGATGGAAGATGAGAGGCTGTCATTGGTACAGTTGCAGGATCAGCTACGTGGGCTTACACAGCAAGAACGGGAAACGTTACGTCAGGATATAAATACGATCTTGGACAATGCCAATCTTATGCCTGCAGAAATGCGGGAGTTGGCTCATGATTTTGTGGAAAGTCGAAAGCCTGGATTTAAGAAGGGTCTATGGTTAGCTGGGAGTAAGACGCGAATAGAACAAGAACAACGACAAGCTATATTCCTTCAAAAACTTCAAGAACAAGTCTCATCACAGGTTGAATGGCATGTACGACAGTTGGTAGCAACTTGGGCTGACAAACATAATCTCTGGAGTGATGAATGGCAGACAAAATTGGACTTGTTCATTCCAGCAATTGATGAAGAAGTTATTTATAAGACACTACAGATTGATGCTATTCTTTCAGGAGAGTATGTCCTGAACTATTGTCGTAGTGTAGCTGAACAGATTAAGGTCCAATATCGGCGTAGTATAACAGAGTTCACAGAACAGCTGCTGCTCCTATTGGACGAGGTTGCTGCGTGCGAGCTGCAGCACCTAAGCTTGGAAATGGCCGACCTGGAACAACAGTCGGCCGCCGCCTCCCGCTACGCTGCGCTCCAGCGGGAGGAAACTGCGCGTGCGGTAGCTCTAGCTGAGCTGCTGCCGCCGCGCGTAAGCCTCACCCCCGGCATCCTGCCGGCGGTGAGGCCCTTACGGCCGCCCGCTCCTGCGGAAGCGGCCGAAGCGGGCGCGCTACGCGCTGCGCCCGCGCAAGTTCTT